>ENA-ORRO01000220-ORRO01000220.1-human-gut-metagenome-genome-assembly--contig:-NODE-220-length-50653-cov-5.969011_pt1 | contig 50653 bp, 42 predicted proteins | sample MGYA00242176_ERZ509136 | MGnify/ENA primary metagenome ERZ509136 (study PRJEB26280, sample SAMEA2338644) | human gut metagenome | biome: human gut; feature: human-associated habitat; material: faeces...
CAGCAGAATGTTCAGAACGTCCGGGTGCGCTTTTTCCAGCTCGTCGAACAGAATGACCGAATACGGGCGGCGTCGGATTTTCTCCGTCAGCTGCCCCGCCTCGTCATAGCCGACATAGCCGGGAGGCGAACCGATGAGCTTGGAGACGGTGTGCTTCTCCATATATTCCGACATGTCCACGCGGATCAGCGCATCCTCATCGTCGAACAGGAATTCGGCGAGAGCCTTGGCCAGCTCGGTCTTACCAACGCCGGTCGGGCCAGCGAAGATGAACGAGCCAGCCGGACGCTTCGGATCCTTCAATCCGACGCGTGCGCGACGGATGGAACGGCTCAATGCGGACACAGCCTCATCCTGACCGATGATGCGCTTGTGCAGTTCGCTCTCCATGCCCATGAGCTTCTTGGACTCGGCCTGGGTGAGCTTGAACACCGGAATGCCGGTGGTCTGGGAAATCACCTCAGCGATGACGTCCTCATCCACCACCATCTTCACATCGGACTCGCCCTCACGCCAAGCGGATTCCTTCTCCTTGCGCTCGGACTCGATCTTCTCCTGCTTGTCACGCAGCTCGGCGGCCTTCTCAAAGTCCTGGTCCTTGATGGCCTGGTCCTTCTCCTCGGCCAGCTTGGCAGCCTTGGCGTCCAATTCCTTGAGCTCCGGCGGAGCGGTGAGCCTGCGGATACGCAGTCGGGCGCCGGCCTCATCGATCAGATCGATGGCCTTGTCGGGCAGGTGGCGGTCCTGAATGTAGCGGCTGGAAAGTTCCGCCGCGGCCTGCAGCGCACCATCGGTGATCGTCACATGATGGTGGTTCTCGTAACGCTCACGCAAGCCCTTCAGAATCTCAATGGTCTCGGCGATGGTCGGCTCGTGCACCTGGATCGGCTGGAAACGACGTTCCAGCGCGGCATCCTTCTCGATGTACTTGCGGTACTCGTCGGTGGTGGTCGCGCCGATGGTCTGCAGTTCGCCACGGGCCAGCATCGGCTTCAACATATCGGAAGCGCCCAAGGCGCCATCCGCGGAGCCTGCGCCCACGATGGTGTGAATCTCATCGATGAACAGCACGATGTCGCCGCGGGTCTTGATCTCCTTCAAAACCTTCTTCAAGCGTTCCTCGAAATCGCCACGGTAGCGGGAACCAGCAACCATGGAACCGAGGTCCAAGGAGTAGACCTGCTTGCCTTTCAGCGTTTCCGGCACATCACCGGCGTTGATCTTCTGCGCGAGTCCTTCGACCACCGCGGTCTTGCCTACGCCAGGCTCGCCGATCAGCACCGGGTTGTTCTTTTTCCGGCGGGACAGGATCTCGATGGTCCGACGGATTTCATCGTCACGGCCAATCACCGGATCCAGTTTCCCATCCCGGGCTTTCTGGGTCAGGTCCTGGCCGAATTTCTCCAGGGTCTTGCGGTTTTCGTCCGCATCCCCGTTGTTTTCATATTTGTCGATCAGACCCCGGATGGCACTGCGGGTGATCCCGTACTTTTTGCACAGGTTCACCACTTCCGTATCCCCGTCCTCACAGAGAGCGGCCAGCAGATGGGATGCGGTCACCGGGTTCTGGCCGGCAGCCTTTTCCGCCAGGGCGAACACCCGGGCCAGGCCCGTGCTCATGCTCATCTGGTCGGACCCCTTCACAGAGGGGATCTGTTTCAGCAGCCGGTCCACTTCCCGGCTGAACTGGGCCTCATCCACGTTCAGGCTCTTCAGCACAAACTTGAAGAACCCGTCCGGCTGGCTGCACATGGCGGACAGCAGATGGACGGTGGTCAGTTCCTGGTTGTAATTCATAACGGCTTGCTGCTGGGCAGCTTCCAACAATCCACGCACTTCATCACTCAAGCGTTCTGCCTGCATAACAAACACCTCCAAAAAAACCATTGGATCAATGGGTAGTATTCTCAATTACGGCCCCTGCAGAAAAAAGCAGGGCCCGGGAAGTCTTTTTCTCACTTCCCGGGTCTTATTGTACCGCTTAAAAGTCAAAAAGTCAAATATTATTTTCGTTTTTTTGACTTTTTTTGATTTTATTCTTCCAGGGCTAGGCAGGACCATTCCGGATGGCGGGCCATTTCCCGGAAAAAGGCCTTGCCGGCTTCTTCCGTTTTATTCCCCCGCTTTTCCGTCCGGATCCCTTCCTGGCCGCAAAGAGCCGCCAGGGCCAGGATCAGGCTCCGTTCCCGGCTGCTTTCCGCTCCTTCCGCCAGGGCACCGGTCCGGGCATAGCTGCGGCAGGTCTTCCACCACTGTTCCCTATAAGCCTGTCCACGCTTCACCAGGCGCTTTTCGCCCAGGCTCCGCTCCAGGGCCAGAAGCCCCGCCAGTTCTTCCATCTTTCCCTTCCGTTCCCAGGGATCCGGGTTTCCGGCGTCTTCCAGCAGCTGCCAGTCCTGCTGCCAGCGGTTCCAGCGCTTCTGGAGGAACGTTTCCAGGGTGGAGTTCTCCCCATCTTTCCGGGCCAGGGAAACCAGGTACAGCAGCTGCCACAGAGCCCCTGCCGCATCCCGGCCGCACCAGGACGCCCATTCCTGGGCCGCCGCCACCCACCGGTCTTCCAGCCATTGCCAGGCCGGTTCCAGGGACAGCAACTCTTCCGGAAAGGGTTTTCCCTTCTGCCGGTCAGACACCGCCAGATAGTCCACCGGTTCCAGCACCTGGAGCAGCCCGTCCAGCAGATCCCGTCCTTTTTTCCAGGAGGTTTGGGACAGGAATCCCTCCCCCAGATCCCACAGCCCGGCGCACTGCTGGAGCAGCTCCAGGAAAGACCGGTCCTGGAATTCCCGGTCAGCGTCCGGCACCAACAGGTCCAGACCCTGGCTGAGGGTCTGCCGGACCAGAGCCTGCCACACCTCCGATGGTTCTGTTTCCCGGTTCCATTCCGGCCCTTTGGCCGCTTTGGACGGAGTGCCCTTCCAGCCCAGCAGATCCAGTCCCCGTTTGAACTTGCTCCGTTCTTCCGGCCACAGGGGGATTTCCCGGGCCAGAGCTGCCGTAAACCGCAGCAGGTCCCGTTCCTGGCCCCGTTTGATTTCCAGTTCCAGTTCCTCGATGGGTTCCGTTTTATCCCCGGCAGTAAGGGTTCCCTGGTCCAGGGCCGCTTCCACCACCGTCACCGCCGACAGCTGGAGGAGCGCCGTCTTCCGGGTGAATTCCACCGTGCACAACGGCAGCAGCTCGTCTTCCTGGAGCAGGGTCTGGAGTTTCTGGTCCAGCTGGGGAGCAAAGCCCTGGATCACCGGTTCCGGTTTTTCCAGGGGCACCGTGTACTCCTCCCGGCTGGAGAAGCCGTTCACCGTCTTGCCCTGGCTTTTCACCGTAGCTTCAAAGGCCTTGCCGTTGGTCCGGCGGATCCGGTACGCCATGCCGGTCCGGGTCAGTTTCCCATCCCGGGTATCCCTGTACTGGTTCCAAAGATCCAGGGTATGGCGGCTGCCGGGAATGACCTTTTCCTTCACCAGTGCCAGCTGGAAGAATTTCCGCCGGCCCGCCTTGGTGGAAAGCAGTTTGATTTCCTTTTCCTGTCCTTGTGCCATATGGTTTCACGCTCCCTGCCTGATCTTGTTCTATCATTATATTGTAACACAGCTTCCGTGGGCTGAGGATGGTCCAGTTGGTTATGGAGAACATCCGGTTGACAAAAAAACTTATTTTATTGACATTTTATATATTAAAAGTTATTATTAAAGAAACTTCCATTTTAACAATTCTTTTCCATGATATACAGGCAAGGAGGACGTGTCATGCTGAGTCCAAAGGAACTGTCAGAAATCCTGAAAGCCAAAAGGATGAAGATCACTCCCCAGCGTTTGGAAGTGTACCGGGCCTTCACCGGACCGGAGGAACACCCCACCGCCACGGAAATCTACGAAAAAGTGCGGCAGCAGATGCCCACCCTGAGTTTTGCCACCATCTACCAGTCCCTGGGCTTTTTCTGCCGGCTGCACCTGCTCCAGACCATCGATGTGGGAGACGGAGTCATGCGGTATGATGTGGAACCCCGGCCCCATCCCCATTTCCGCTGTGAACAGTGCGGCAAGGTGTTCAACCTGGATTTTACCTACCACAAACACCTGGACCAGGATGTAGCCAAAAAGACCGGTTTCACCATCCGCTGCCACCAGACGTATTTTCTGGGGACCTGCAGGGAGTGCCAGAAATAAGGGGCTGCTGCGCCAGGCGCAGCAGCCCCGTCAATGGTCAATTGTCAATGGCCGAAGGAAAGGACCCGCCCAGAAACAGGCGGGTCCTTTTTGAATGGAAGAAATGCGTTCCGCATCTGGCATCTCGCTGGCGGGCCGCCCGGCGTGCGGCCCCTACGGCATCGCAATGGATCATTGGATTTTCATCGTCCGTGCTCTTCACTCTGCACTCTTCACTTCTCTTACAGCACAAACGCCACAAGGAAATTGTAGGCCCCGGCTGCCAGGACGCTGACGGGTACAGCCCGGAGCAGCAGTTTGTTGAACAGGGTGGTCCGGTCTTCTTCTTTGGGCGTGGAGCCCAGGATCAGGGAGCCGCCGGAAGAGAACGGGCTGATGGCACTGGATTGTGCGCCCAGCACCGTGCAGGCGAACAGTGCCCCGGCAGAAAGCCCTGTACTTTCCGCCAGCCCCGGAATCAGTGGGAATAACGCAGGAGCCACTACACCGGTGGTGGAACTGAAGAAGCTCATGATGGCCGCAATGATAGAGAACGCCAGGGGAATCAACGGCGTGGGCACATTGGCCCCCACCCAGGTGCTGAGCATCTTGATGGTCCCGGCTTTTACGGCTACGGAAATCAGCATCCCGGCCCCGGCAATCATCACAATGGTGTTCCAGGGAATCCTGGCAATGGCTTCCTTCTGGGGAGCCAGTTTCAGCAGCAATGCAATCACCGCAAAGATGATGGCCACCAGCCCCACATCCACCTTACCGGCCAGATAGGAAATGGTGGGATTCCCCGGCACGAAAATCTTCAGCAGCGGGAAAATCAACACCACCACCATCATCACCAGCATCAGGGTCAGGGTCTGTTTCTGTACCGGCGTGAACGGTTCCGGTTGCTTGAAGGTGACACCTTTACCAATGTTCCGATTGGCTTTGATCCCATAACGGAATACGGTGATCAGCGCCAGAGAAAACACCAGGGACAGCAGGAAGATTTCCATTTCCATGGCAAAGGAATCCATGGGAGCCGTCAGTTTCAGAGACTCATAGGCCGTATCAGAAAGGCCCCGGAAAATCACTCCCAGATTGGAAGTGGGGAAGTTCCCTCCACACAGGGCCCCGCAGTTGATGGCTACAGCTCCGGTCAGTTTGTCCATCCGGGATTCATCGCAAATCAGCAGGGTGATGGGTGCCAGGAAAGCCAGTACCGTAAAATAGGTTGCCCCCATCACAGACAGGATCACAGCTACGCCGAAGAGCGCATAGGGCAGCATCCCCGGGAATTTCCGGCAGGAATACAGCAGGGAACCGGACATTTTTTCCAGTGTCCCGTTGATGGCTGCCACATTGTAGAACAGAGAAACAGACAGGATCACGAACATGGTGCTGATGGGCCAGAAACCGATCACCGCTTTCGGCTTCAGACCCATGACAAGGCACCCGATCAGGTACGCAAAAACGATACAGAACAGCCCGGTATTCAGACTAGTTTTATATCCCAGGTAAATGGCAATGGCAATGGCCAGGATAATCGCAGCGCTCAACATTTTCGTTTCCTCCCCCTGATTCTTTATGCGTTACAGGCGCCCACCGGTTCATCTGGAATATCCAGCAGCCGATAAGGGATGGTTTTGGTCATGTAATAGACCTGTTCTTCCGGAATGCCGTATTCCACCAGGTAGTGCATGTATTCATAGATTTCCGTTTCCCAGTCGGGATTTTCCGTCTGGCCCCCGTCCGTATCCACCATCACATGCTGGTAGCCCACAGCCTGGATCAGTTCCGCATTTTCCCGCAGGTTCATGTGGTACTTCTTGCCCTTCCCCATGTTCTGGGCGTAGCACCGTTCCAGGATCACGTCATAATCCTTCACCAGCCGGATCTGGTCTTCCAGGGTATAGCCACACACCCACCATTCCGGATGGGTGATCACGATTTTTTCCACCCCGGCCTTCCGGGCCGCTTCCACCACCACAAATGCTTCCTCCGGAGAAACATGGGCCGTGGCCAGGACTGCGTGGTGGTCCCGGATCAGCCGGAACACACTTTCCAGTTCCGGGATTACCTTCCCGTCCCGTACCAGCTGGATGCCGTCATCCGGGTCCTTGCCCATCTTTTCCAGATGCCGCCGGGCAGACTGGGTGGGCAGCCAGATGACTTTGGCTCCCAGTTTCAGGCCTTTTTCCACGGCTTCCGGATTCACCCCGCCAATGACCTTGTTCATGACCACACCACCGTACATGGTGAAGTTGGTCTTATCCCCATAGACCTTTTTCACATAGGCATTGGCGATATTCGCCCGGTTCACCGTAAAGCCCAGGTGGGATTTGATCACAAGGGCCCGGGCCCCTACCCGGACCGCCGCATCCGCCAGTTCCAGATCGTTGTAGGCCCGCAGCCGCAGATCCGGATTGGTGTGTACATGCATATCGCAAATGCCTTTCAGTGAAACTCTGCTCATGATGCTCCCCCTTGTTATGAAAGTATTCAGAATAAATTTGCTTTTAGTGTAACGCGGGATCAGTCATTGCAGAAGCCGATAAAATGCGATATATTGTATCGGTAAAACCGATGGCAAAGGAGAAAAATCATGGATCTACGGGAACTTCATTATTTACTGGCCCTGGCGGAAGAAAAAAGCATTTCAAGGGCGGCGGAGCGGTTGTTCATGGCCCAGTCCAGCCTGTCCCAGTTTCTCAGCAGCACGGAAGCCCACCTGGGATACCGGCTGTTCATCCGCACCTCCAGCGGCATCCGGCCCACAGAACCTGGGAAACGGATGATCCGGTTCGCCCAGGACACCCTGTCCGAATTCCACCGGGCCAAAGATGAGATCCAGGACATCGGCAACCTGAAGGGAGGCCATGTGATCCTGGGAATCAGTTCCTTCCGGGGCTCTTTCCTGCTGCCCCCGGTACTCCAGGTGTTCCAGAAAAAATACCCGGGAATCCGGGTGCAGATTGTGGAAGAGAATTCCCTGGCCCTGGAACAGCTGCTGCTCACGGGAAAGATCGACCTGGCCCTGCTGGTCATGCCGGAAAAACGCAGCCGCATCCAGGCCCGGTTCCTGATGAATGATGAAATCTGCCTGATCACCAGCCCGAATCATCCCGTAATGGAGTGCGTTCACCAGGGACAGGCCGGGCTGCATCCCTCTCAGCTGTCCCAGTACATCAACATTCAGGATGCAGCCTGCTACGAATTCCTGCTCAGCGGCTACGATACCATCCTGGGCCGGGAAGCCAGAAGAATCTTCCTGCGCCACGGCATGAATCCCACCTATTACAACGAAAACCTGACCGCCCTGTTCGCCGCCTCCCTGGGGGCCAGCGGCCTGGGCCTGGCCTTTACCTACGCCAGCAGCCACCAGTACTTCCACCGGGCCCAGCTGCTGAGCCTGGGCAAAGACGGCACCTCCATCGCCCTGGGCACCGCCATGGCCCCCGGTCGCTACCATTCCAAAGCCACCCAGGCCCTGGATCAGGTGATTTTTGAGGTACTGGGGAAGTGAAAAAGGGGCGGCCGGGATGGGTTCGCCTCCGGCGAACCCCTACGGCGTTGGTGTCGGAGGAACGGGCATTTGGCGGGCCGCCCGGCGTGCGGCCCCTACGGCATCGCAATGGGTCATTGGATTTTCATCGTCCGTGCTCTTCACTCATTCAAACAATTCTGTGCTATAATCATTTGAAACACCTTTTTTTATAAAATGCCCGTCCTTTGGACGGATCATAGACAGAAGGAGGCTTTTCATGGATTTTCGGGAATTCCAGTATGTGGTCACCATTGCGGACTGCTGCAGCATCACCGATGCGGCCAAACAACTCTATATTTCTCAGCCTTCCCTGAGCTATGCCCTGGCAAAAATTGAAAAGGAAATCGGCCTGAAGCTGTTCGACCGTTCCAAACAGCCCCTGGTCCTTACTGACGCCGGCCAGTACTATGTCACTGTAGCCCGGCAGTTTTTGCGGGACAAAAGCAACTTCCAGAATCATCTGGCCGACCTGAAGAACGGTGCCAACGGATCCATCAGCCTGGGGATCCCTGCGGAGCGTTCCGGCTATATGCTCCCTCCCGTACTGCCCCAGTTCCGCCGGAAATTCCCTGGTTCTTCCTTCTACATCCAGGAAGCCAGCACCACCGAACTGTTCAGCCTGCTGCGGAACAACAAAGTGTCCTTCATTGTGGTTCCTTGCAACGAAGAAGATCTTCCGGCCCACCTGAAAGCGGAATTCATTTATCCGGAAGACTTGATCCTGGTGGCCGGAAAAGATGCCCTTTCTCCCGACATGTTCCTGAATCAGGAACAGCGCATTGTGGATCTGAAAAAATTCGCGGACATGCCTTTCATCCGGATCAAAAAAGCCCATTCCGTCCACGCCAAAGTCAACCGGCTGTTCCAGAAAGCCAACATCACCCCCAACATCCTCCTGGAGGAGGAAAGCAGCATTTCCGCCGCCCAGCTGGCAGCCGGCGGTCTGGGATTCACCATCGTCCCCGGCCGGGCCCGGGCCATCCTGGGGAAAGACTGGCAGGACTATTGCTACCGGTGCACCCCCCAGCCCATCCATTGGGAAGTCAACGCCATTTACAAAGAAAACACCTATCTGAACAAAGCGGAACGGTATCTCATCGAACTGCTGAAAGAGCATTTTGGAAACCATCAAAAAAAGGACTGACTGGATCCACACAGTCAGTCCTTTTTGTTCCCTGTTGTTTCTTTTATGCTTCCCGCTGCAGGGTATCCAGCAGATAATCCGTGAATTCTTCTGCGGTTGCCCCGTCCTTGTCCGTGGTAATCACCACTTTCCGTTCCGTCCGAGTGCAGATGTCCAGGGCCTTCACCAGCTGTTCCTTCTTTTCCGGATAGCCGATATGGCTGATCATTTCTCCCATGGCCCGGATCAGGCTGCAGGGATCCGCGTACTGGGCCCGGTTGTGCTGGACCAGGAAGTTCCCCACCCCGTGAATGGCTTCGAACAGGGCGTATTGGTCCCCGATATTGGAGGAGCTGGCCGTGCCCAGGCCCCCCTGGTATTCCGCCGCCACATCGGTGACAATATCCCCGTACAGGTTGGGCAGCAGGAACACCTGCATCCCTTTGGTGAATTCCTGGTCCGTGATCTTGGCAGCCATGGAATCCACCAGTTCTTCCCGGACGGTGATTCCGGGATATTCCTTTTCCAGGGCATGGGCCGTCTTCAGGAAGTTCCCGTCCACCAGTTTCACGATGTTGGCCTTGGTGACCACCGTCACGTTGGTCTTCCCGTTGTTTTTGGCGAATTCAAAGGCGGCCCGACAGATCCGTTCCGCTCCGGGACGGGTCAGCACCTTGAAGTCCACCGCCAGGTCATCATCCACCTGGATTCCCTTGTTGCCCCAGATGTATTCCCCTTCGATATTTTCCCGGAAGAAGGTCCAGTCGATGCCCTTTTCCGGAATCCGCACCGGCCGCACCGCCGCATACAGCTGGAGGGCCCGACGCAACAGGCTGTTGGCGCTGACCATATTGGGCCAGGGATCCCCGGACCGGGGCGTCACAAAGGGCCCCTTCACCAGCACGTCACAGGCTTTGCAGGCTTCCAGCACTTCCGCCGGCAGACTTTCATTCTTCTGGGCCCGTTCCTCGATGGTCATGCCGGGGATGGTCCGGAATTCCACCTTGCCGGAGGCCATTTCGTCCTTCAACAGATATTTGGCCACCCGCAGGGCCTGTTCCATGATGTAGGGCCCGATGCCGTCGCCGGGCAGGATGCCCACGGTGATGTGGCTCAGCTTCTTGAAGTCCTTCCGGGCCGGGGCGTTCTTGATGGTCTCGATCCGTTTGAAGTCTTCCCGGATCAGAGCGCCGAAACGTTCCATGGCCTTTTTAATGACTTCTTCCTGTGCCTGTTCGTCAGATTCCTTCTGATTCATGATTTCCATGGTATACTCTCCCTTTCTCTCAAGCCGCCGGCCGCTTCCACAGCACCGGGGGCAGCTATTCCTTTTGATGGTTCCAGTTTATCCGATTGTTCAGAGCATTTCCAATCCTTGTACTCCCATAGGGGATATTGGAGGGATTCTATGGGAGTTGATATATTTTGTCCTCCCCTGAAAGGGGAGGGGGACCAGCCGAATGGCTGGTGGAAGGGTCCCACACCCGATGTGAGACCCCCTACCCGCAAGCGGGTCCTTTCCCCCTTTCAGGGGGGACACTGGGCTCACAGCCTGCAACACACCTTACACCTCCGGCAGCTTTTCCGCTTCCGGCAGGTTCAATAACTTTCTCGCCACCTGGGCGGCCTGGTGGGGATACACATTGGCCAGTAACCCTTCTGCCTTCTGCAGGGCCGCCTCCTCGCTGAGGGGCTTCCGGTACGAGCCGGTGGGGTCCTGGATGAACTGCCCCAGCACCCGGCCGTCCTTCAGCTGCACCTTCACCCGGCAGCTCCAGTGGCCCGGGTAGGCCGCCGTCAGGTCCGCCGCCTCCCGCACCCGGATCCGCCCCAGCATCGTCTGGATGGCCGGGTCCGCCACTTTTTCCGGGGTGAACAGGCTCTGGTCCACCTGCCCCAACACCAGAGCCCCGGCCAGGGTAAAGGGCAGGGAGAACTTGGCGTCCAGGGGGTTCTGAGGATGCAGGCACCCGTCACTGACGGCGCACTGCTGGTACCCGATCTTATACGTTTCTGCCTCCAGGCTCACCACGCTGTCCAGGATCCGCTGCTCCGCATCTGCCAGAGGCAGCATCCCCTCTCCCAAGATGGCTTTCCGCAGGGACAGGGCGCCGTCGATGCCCGCATGGGCACTGCGACAGCAGGGATACGGCTTCATATCCATGTTCAGGATTTCCCAGGTAGTCCCCAGGCCTTCCGTCAGTTTCTCCAGGTGGCCGCCGTCACTCATGGCATTCAGCAGTCCCCCGTCTTCCGCCTCCAGCACATGGACCGGGCCCTGCATGCCATAGCGGGCCAGATAGGTGCAGCGCAGACCGGTCATGGCCGCCTGCCCCGGGTTCAGCACCTTGGAGTTCGTGCCGTCCCCCAGGAACGCCCATACCCCCGTGGTCTGGGACCCGGCCAGTCCCAGGGCCGAAGCCGTTCCTTCCGCATCGAGGCCCAGCAGATGGGCACAGGCCGCTGCCACCCCGAACGTGCCGCAGGTGGCCGTGGCATGCCAGCCCCGTTTCCGGTGGGCCGCCACTCCGAAGGCCATGCCCACTCGGTGGGCCACTTCGTAGCCGGCCACCAGGGCGGTCAAAAAATTCTTCCCCGTGCTGCCCAGGGCGTGGCCCAGGCACCAGGCCGCCGGGATCATACTGGAGGAGATGTGGGTCTTGGACCCGGGATGCACATCGTCCAGTTCCAGGGTATGGGCCAGCATGGCATCCAGCATGGCCGCCTCCGTTACGGGCCATCTTTCCTCCAGGGGCTGTCCCAACAGGGCCACCCCCGTGCGCCGGTTTTCCGGATCCAGGGCCCGCAGCGCCTGTTTCATTCTTTCCACCAGCGGGTCACCCACGGCCCCCAGGGCCACGCTGATCAGATCCAGGGCCCGGTAGACCGCCGCCTGCTGTACTGTTTCAGGGAGCCCATCCCAAGAAAGGCTGGCCGCAAATGCAGCCAGCTTTCCCAGAGGTGCCTCCCGCACCGTTTGTTCCATTATGATGACCTCAGCTTTCTTTGAACAGGTTGATCATGGACCCGGCCAGCAGGGTCTTCCGTTCCGTGTCGTTCAGGATCTTCAGGTCCAGGTGCAGGGTCCGGGTGCTGCCATCGGTGCCGATGACCGTGGCGTCGATGCCGCCTTTGTTTTCGGCTACGATCTCACGGATGTTCGGCAGCCATACCCATTCGCCCACCTTCAGGTCGATGTTGTCGTCCGGGTTCGTGAAGGGCAGCATGCCCCAGTTCACGCAGTTGCTGCGATACCGTTTCGTGGCGTATTCGATGCAGATGTTGGCCAGGCCGCCCAGCACCTTCTGGCAGGACGCCGCATATTCACGGGCGGAACCATCCCCCGGCCGTTTGGCGTACAGCACGGAGCCGATACCGGTAGTCGCCAGCAGGGTATCCAGGTTCTTGTCCACGTCGATGCCCACATTCTTCAGCGGAGCATAGAATTCCGCAGCGGTCTTCCGGTCGCCGGACAGACGGGCTTTTTCATAAGCCTGGGCGTCTTTGGCCCGGCCCACATACTTCGGATCCTTCCGCAGCAGGGTAAATTCGGAGATCTTATAGGGGTTGGACCGGTAGGAAGCCGTTTCCCCGGATGGGATCAGTTCGTCGGTGGTGGTCACTTCGTCCCGGATGACGGAAGCCACCTGGAGCAGCAGGTTGTCGGTCAGGTGTTCCATGGCCGGCCAGTCCTTGATGAACGGTCCATAGACGATTTCCGTTTCCGGCTGGGCCTTGCCGAAGCCGTTGTAGACCACGTTGTCATAGATTTTCTTGTTGAACGTGAACGCCGGGATGTCTTCCGGTTTGAACACGTCCTTGATTTCCTCGGCGGAGGTCAGATAGCCACCGTTGAAGGCCGTGGCCGCAATGCTCTTGGAATCCATCAGAGCAGCGGAAGCCACCTGCCCCATGTTGGGTTTGGAGCCTTCTCGGTTCGGATAGTTCCGGGTGGAATGGCGCAGCACGAAGGCATTGTTTTCCGGGCAGTCACTGGCACCGAAGCAGGGTCCGCAAAACGCGGTCTTCACCCGCACGCCTTCCGTCATCAGGTCATTGACGATACCGTCCTTGTTCAGCTCGGTGAGCACCGGCTGGGAAGCGGGGTAGATGTTCAGGGGGAACATGCCCAGGCCCCGGTTTTCGGCTTTGGCCACCTGGTCCACATAGGAGATGTTTTCGAAGGAACCGGCCGCGCAGCCGGCGATGGCAGCCTGGTCCACCCGAATGCGGCCGTTCTTCTGGATCTTGCTCAGCATATCCGGATGGATGTCCGGGTTGTTCTCGAAGACAGTTTTGGCGTTATCTTCCACGTATTTCATGTATTTTTCCGGACGGGCGATCACGTCCTTCAGCGGGAAGGCATTGGACGGATGGTACGGCAGGGCGATCATGGGTTCCACCGTACTCAGGTCGATGTGGATCAGGCGGTCATAGTAGGCCTTGTCGCCGGGCACCAGGTGCTTGTAATCGGCTTCCCGGTCGTGGATCCTGTAATCTTCCCGTACCTTGTCATCGGTTTCCCAGATGGAGGTCAGGCAGGCGGATTCCGTGGTCATGGTGTCGATGCCGTTCCGGGTATCCATGGACAAGGAGGCGATGCCGGGGCCGAAGAATTCCAGGATCCGGTTCTTCACGAAGCCGTTCTTGAACGTGGCACCGATCAGGGTCAGGGCTACATCCATGGGGCCCACCCAGGGTTTGATGGAGCCGGTCAGGTAGATGCCCACCACTTCCGGATATTTCAGTTCATAGGTCTTGTCCAGCATGGCTTTGGCCACTTCCGGGCCCCCTTCGCCGATGGCCAGGCAGCCCTGGCTGCCGTACCGGGTGTGGGAATCGGACACGATGGCCATGCTGCCGCCCTTGACGATCATTTCCCGCATGTAGGAATGGATGACGGCTTCATGGGGCGGTACGAAGATGCCGCCGTATTTTTTGCAGATGGTCTCGGCATATTTGTGCACGTCGGAGTTGATGGTGCCGCCTACGGCGCACAGGCAGTTGTGACAGTTGGTGAACACCGTGGGCACCGGGAATTTCTTCAGACCGGAAGCGCAGGCGGTCTGCATGATGCCCACATAGGTGTTGTCGTACACGCCGATGGCGTCGAACTTCAGCTGCAGGTTGGCCGGGTCGCCGCTGGTGTTGTGGTCTTCGATGATTTGGTAGGCAATGGTGTGCTTTTTGCCTTCAGCCGCATCCAGTTCCGGATGATCCTTGGCCGGTACCGGTTTGCCGTCAACCAGGTAATGTCCTTCTGCAAAACATTCAATCATGATTCAGTCTCCTCTGTTTTTCTAACGGATCCAACTCTCTTCCATCAGATCCTCTATCTTCTCTTTTCAAACCCAATCAAGCTGACATCTGACATCTGGTGTCTGACATCTCCTTACCGGATATATACGTACCCGTCCATGATACGCCGGGCCGTCCGGACCACGCCGCCCTGGAGGACTTTTTCGCCGTCCATCTTCATCAGCACATCGGTGACGCCGCTGGAATGGCCCAGCCGGACACAGTCGCTGTCGTGCTGCCCCAGGATGTCGCTGACGATGGTGCCGGGGATCTTGGCAGCGGCGCCGGTGGCCACGGCCACGGTCATGGGATAGGCCTTGTGCAGGGCCCCTACGGAAATGGCCCGGACGCACAGATCCATGTTTTCCTTCTTCACGATGTTGCCGTCCATGTTCTTGTAATCCTGGGCCGGGCTGATGATGGCCACTTTCGGAGCGGAGGTGGATTCCGTCCGGGCTTTCATGAAATCATCCACGAAGCCGAATTTCTGGGCGGTGATGCCCCGGATCCGTTCGATGTGTTCCATCACATCCTTGTTCTGGTTCAGCTCGGTCAGTTCTGTCCCCGTAATGCCCAGGTCGGAGGCCTTGATGAACACCACCGGGTTGGAGCAGTCGATCATGGTGACTTCGGCTTTACCGTACCCGGGTACGTCGATGGTCTCTTTCTTCAGGCCGGTGGGGAACAATTTGCCGGTCTTGGCCCCGGCCGGGTCTTCGAAGTACATGTCAATCCGGGAACCGGTGCCCGGTACGCCCTGGATGCTGGCGTCCCCGTTGACGCAGGCCATGCCGTCCTGCACCCGCACATGTTCTTCGATGACCTTGTTGGTGTTCACGTTATACACCCGTACCTTCGTGATGCCTTCCACCGGTTCCACCAGGCCTTCGTCGATGGCGTAGGGACCCACCGCAGAAGAGATGTTGCCGCAGTTGGCGGAATCATCCACCCGGGGGATCACGATATCCACCTGGAAGAAGTGGTAATCCACGTCGATGCCGGGCCGGTCGGATTTGCTGATCACGGCCACCTTGGAGGTGGAGCTTACGGTGCCGCCCATGCCGTCGATCTGTTTCACATCCGGGGTCCCCATGACCTTCAGAAAGATGTCCTTCCATTCGCTTTCGTCCGCCGGCAGATCTTCTTTGTGGAAGAACACCGCTTTGCTGGTGCCGCCGCGCATATATACACAGGGGAATTTCCGTTGTTTCTGGTTCATGCTGATTGCCTCCTTCAAGCTTGCCATCCGTTTCTCTCTTGATGGCTTCAGTATACCGCTTTCAAAGCATTATGAAAAATGATAGAATATAGTCATAAGCAATTCCGAATTGGAATAGATTGGATGTGAGTACCATGGATGAACGGGATATCCAGATTTTCCAGACCCTGATGGAAACGAAGAATGTGACCAAAACCGCCCAAACCCTGTACACGACCCAGAGCGCCATCACGAAGCGGCTGCACAAGTTGGAGGAAGAGCTGGGGGCACCTCTGTTCCTGCGCTCGGTGAAGGGACTGATCCCGGCGCCGTCCGCCGATGCCATCGCCGGAGAGATGGAACAGCTCCAGGCCTCCCTGCAGCGGGTGAAGAACCTGTCCCAGTATGCCCAGGGCCGCATCGCCGGCCACCTGAAGCTGGGGGTATCGGTGAACTACGCCCGCTACACCCTGCCGGACCTGCTGAAACAGTACATGACCGATTATCCGGAAGTGCAGATTTCCGTCACCACCGGCCAGAGCCTGGACCTGTTCACCCGGCTCCAGGAGGGGAAGCTGTCTTTGGCCGTGCTCCGGGGCCATTTCCCCTGGTCCGGCCAGAGCCGGCTCCTTTCCAAAGAAAAGGTGTATGCGGTCACCAGTAAAGAGAATGAAAAAATCCCCTTTTCCCAGCTGCCCTATATCCACCGGCAGTCGGACAAGCCGTTCATGGCCCGGATCCAGCGCTGGAAGCTGGAGCAGCACATCACGGATTCCCCTTCCTCCATCCAGGTGAACGACATCGCTACCTGTCTGGCCATGATCACCAGCGGCATCGGTTGGTCCGTGCTGCCGGAGATCTGCCTGAAGGGCCGGGACGACCTGGTGAAGAAAGCCCTGACCTTCCGGGACGGCACCCCGTTCACCCGTTCCACTTTTGTGTTCTACCAGGAGGAGTACGCTCAGCTGCCCCAGGTAAAGATTTTTCTGGAGAGACTGGAAAGGGAGCCTTGAGAAAATGCAAAGCATTTTCTCAAGGCTCCTGTCATACGTCATAGGTCATACGCCAAAGGATAAAATTTGCCTTTGGCAAATTTTATAACTTCCACACCACGCACACCGGCGACCCTTCCCGGAGCTGTTCGGGCTCCCGGACCAGGCTGCCGTCCTCCTGGATGGCGAACCGAGTCAGGGTATGGCTCAGTTCATTGGCCGCCACCAGGGTCTCGCCGCCCGATTCCACGTCGATGAACCGGGGCTGTTTCCCTTCCGTGGCGATGTTCTGCCGGTAGCTCAGCCGGCCCGTCACCGGGTCGATGGCGAATACGGTCACCGAATCCTGGGTCCGATTGGAGGCATAGACGCATTTCCCCTCCGGCCCCATGACCATGCCACTGGCCCAGCCCGGACCGAAGTAATCGTCCGGCAGGGTACTCATAATCTGCTGGGGTTCCAGATGGCCCGTCTCTTCATCGAAATGGAAGAAGATGGCCGTGCTGTCCTTTTCATTCACCAAGTACACCCACTTCCCGTTGGGATGGATGGCCACATGGCGGGGTTCCGCCCCTTTCCGGGCCGTCCACACGAAGGCTTCTTCCAGAGCGTTGTCCACCGGATCGATGGCATACACCTCCACCTTGCCGATACCGTGGTCCCGGCCCTGGCAGGGCACCAGCAGCCACTTGCCATCCGGATGGAGACAGACCTGATGGGGATGAGAAATGTACCCGTGGGCTTCCTGCCCGGGTACGAACACCACCTGCTGCACCGATCCCAGGCTGCCGTCTTTTTCCAGGGCCATCCGGGTGATGCAGCCCGTTTCCAGGTTTCCCACGTACAGGTTCTTCCCGTTGGGGCTCACCACCAGATGCACCGGATTGGTTCCATAGGTAGGCGCACTGTTCATTTCTTCCAGGGTACCGTCCTCGGCCACCGCAAAGGCCGTCACCGTGCTGAAATCCCCATGGACCGCATACAACCGGTCCTTGGCCTCATTGAAGCACAGATAGGAGGGATTCTCCCCGCAGGGAACCACCTGGATTTCTTTCCAAGCTCCCCCCTGCAGCCGATACACCGTGATGCCCCGGCCGATGGCTTTTCGTTCTTTCGTGGTTCTGGAACCAATATAGGCAAACATAGTATCCCTCCCGGATCAATGCAGGAAACTGAGCCCACCCACCAGGGTGAACACGAAGATGATGGTCACACACAGGGCCGAGACCCCGAACAGTTTGGCGAACAGGGCGGAGTCGCTTTCCTTCCCCTTGCCGCTCTTTTCCTGGGAGCAGCTGGCCATGACCAGGGACCCGCCGGTGGAACTGGGACTGATGCCCGCCACTGTGGCCGAGCACACAATGGCGGCCACCATCTGGAGCAGGGAAGCTCCGCCCACGTTGGCCGCCACCTGGGGCACCGTGGGAATCAGGGTGGGGAATACCACCCCGTTGGCGCTGGAAAACCAGCTCATGATGCCGCCGGTGAGACCCATGAGGGCCGGTGCTGTCATTGGGCTCATGAAGGAAGCCAGGCCCCGGGCCAGCAGGTCGATGCCGCCCAGCAGCTTCACCGCATTCATCAATACGCTGATGCCGCAGATCAAAATCAGGGTATTCCAGGGCAGGCTCTTCACGGCCTTCTTTTCATCCACCCTGCCGGTGAGCAGCAGGATGAAGGCCAGGGTGAAGCACACGAAGCCCACGTCCTGGGAGAAGCCCACCACGGAAACGAACAGGGCCACGATGAGCAGCAGGCTCAGTTTCTGGATGGCATCGAACCGGATGGGTTCTGCCTCTGCCTGGACCGGCTGGCCCCGCAGCTTCCAGCCTTTGAATACGATATAGACCACCAGGGCGCACAGGGCATTGGCCACCGTCACCCCGGCGAAGATGGCCATGCCGGGCATGGTGAGCTGCATCTGTCCCAGCAGGTCGCTCACGATGATGCCCGTCAGGGCAATGGGCGAGGCCGTACCGCCCACAGCCCCCAGGATGGCCATGGCCCCCATGAGGATGGGGCTGGCGTCCAGGTGGAAAGCCAGGGGCACAGCGAACAGCACCATGACCGTCTGCACACTGATGGCCCCGGGCCCGATGGCACTCAGGACGAAGCTCACCACGTAGACCACGATGGGCACCAGGAACACCCTGGTCCCGCAGAGCCGGGTCAGCTTTTTGGACGCCTTATCCAGGGTCCCGTTCTCCTGGAGCAGGGCAAAGAAGAACATAGTCCCCAGTAGCGTTAGGAACAGTTTCCCCGGGAACCCCACATACATTTTTTTCAGCGGCAGGTTCCCCAGTTTCCCTAAAATCAGGACCGCCCCCAGACTGATGAGCCCCACATTGGACTTCTTCACGAAGCCCAGGGCGATGGCGCCGAACAAGAACAGCAGTGCAACAAACGACATGGACATGATGTGCCTCCCTTTCAGAGTATTCCGAACTTCTTTCTGATTCCATTATAGGAGGCCAAAGCTATTCTGAAAAATGAAAAATAAGAGGATAAATTCATTCCCTATGGGAATTGTTCATTTCCCAGACAGCACAAATTCCTGTATAATGGAACCAAATGCACGCAAAGGAGAGATTTCCATGACCATACAAGAAACCCTGGCTCGCCAGCTGCCCCTGTACGCCCGGGTCCTGTTACAAAAAGGCATCAACCTGCAGAAGGACCAGATCCTGGTGATCAACGCCCCGGTGGAAGCCCACTCGTTCGCCTCCCTGCTGGCAGAGGAAGCCTACAAGGTCGGTGCCGCCCAGGTGGTATTCAACTGGTACTGCAACGCCACCACCCGGCTGCGCTACCAGTATGAAACCCAGGACAAATTCGAGACTGTTCCCGGCTGGCGCAGCGAGTTCAACCTGTATTACTACCGGAAGGGTGCGGCCTTCCTGAGCCTGATTTCCGCCGACCCCTGCAGCATGCAGGGCATCGACCGGAAGAAGATTTTTGCCTGGCAGAAAGCGTTCCACCAGGCCGTGAAGGAGTATTCCGACGGCATGATGGCTTCCCGGACCAACTGGCTGGTGGCCGCCGTACCCAGCACCGTATGGGCGAAGCTGCTGTATCCGCAGCTGCCGGAAAAAGAAGGGCTGGACAAGCTGTGGCTCCAGATCCTGGACGTATCCCGCTGCCTGGGTAATGACCCTCTGGCCGACTGGGACAAACACCTGAAAACCCTGAAACAGCGGCGGGAATGGCTCACCGCCCAGCAGTTCACGGCCCTGGAATATGCCAGTGGGAAAGGCACGAAGCTCACCGTGGGCCTGCCGGACCATCACATCTGGCAGGGCGGGACGGAAAGCACCACCCGGGGCTTCCTGTTCAACGCCAACATCCCTACCGAGGAAGTGTATTCCGCTCCCCAGGCGGACCGGGTGGACGGCGTGGTCTGGAGCACGAAGCCCCTGGTGTACAACGGGAACCTGATCGAGGATTTCCAGTTCACTTTCAAAAACGGGAAAGTGGTGGACGTACAGGCCGCAAAGGGACAGGAAATCCTGGAAGACTTGATCAAGATGGACGAAGGTGCCTGCCGCCTGGGCGAAGTGGCTCTGGTACCCTACCATTCCCCCATTTCCCTGACGAACCAGATCTTCTACGAGACCCTGTTCGACGAAAACGCTGCCTGTCACCTAGCTCTGGGAGACTCCTATCCCACCTGCCTGGAGAAGGGTCCGGAGCGCAGCGAGGAAGAACTGAAAAAAGCCGGGCTCAACGATTCCATGATCCACGTGGATTTCATGGTAGGCGGTCCGGATCTGACCATTACCGGAATCCGGAAAGACGGGACCAGGGTGCCCGTGTTCGTGGACGGGGATTGGGCGTAAAAAAGGGGATGTGAAAAAATGATTTTCACATCCCCGTCACTAGTCTCTAGTCACTAGTCTCTAGCCGATGGAAGCCAGCTTACGCTGGCAAATTTAAGGCGCTGTGAATGATTTTTTCACAGCGCCGTTTTTTAGTGAGTCGTGGTCAGTGGTTAAAAGATCAGGTTGTAGAACCCGACCCCGGCCAGCAGGGTCAGCACCACCAGGATGCCCAGAGCCCAGCCGGTCAGTTCCATGAACAGCTTCATTTCTTCATCTTTTTTCGCCGTCCCGCTTTCGTCCGCCATCAAAGTGGCCATGATCAGCCCCCCGCCGGTTGTGGATATGGGGCTGATGCCGGTGATGGTCCCGCCGATGACCACCATGGACCCCAGTTCAACCGGGTTCACACCCACGGATTGTCCCAGGGAAGCCACGGTGGGAAGCAGCGTGGGGAACACCACGCCCAGGCCGGAGGAGAACAGGCTCATGACCCCTGCCGTGCAGGCCATGACCGCCGGAGCGGTATAACTGTTCATGAAGGTGGACAGGGCCGCCGTCAGCAGCTTGATGCCCCCGGTCTTGATCACCAGATTCATGAGGGTACTGACGCCGGACACCATGAGCAGCACACCCCAGGGGATGGCCTTCAGGCTGTCCTTTTCCGAGGCTGCATGGCACATGAGCAGTATGGCGCTGACGGAGAAGCTGGTGAGCCCCACATTCTGTTTGAACGCAATGACCAGCACAGCCATGACCAGGAGTCCCAGCAGGGACAGCAGCTGCTGCCCGGTGAATCCGGACAGTTTCTCTTCCGTCCCCTTTTCCGGCATCTGGATCCGGTAGCCCTTGTAGTAGACAAAAGCTGCCAGGGCGATGAGGATGCCGCTGATCATCTGGGCCGTATAGATGGACCGTACCGCAGCCACCGCATCCAGCCCGCTCTGCCGCAGCAGATCATAGGATAGCAGTCCTTCCGGGGTAATGGGACTCATGCGCCCTCCGAAACAGCCGCTGCACCCGATGATGGCCAGCATCAGAGGGTTGTAGCCCCGGGCCCTGGCCAAAGGGATGGCAATGGCCGGCATGATGGCCAGCAAGGGAATGGACCCCGGCCCGATTCCGGTAAGCAGGGCTCCCATGAGGAAGACCGCGATGGGAATCAGGTATTTGTTGCTGCCGGCCAGGCTCACGATTTTCCGGGCCAGCAGTTCGATGGTACCATTCTTGTTCAGGATGCTGAACAACAGGGTGACGCCCATCAGGTTGATGAACAGATTGGGCTTGAATCCCTTCAGGATTTCTCCATCCGGTATCCCGGCCAGCTTCCCGATGATCACGGCAAAGAAAATGCACACCAGTCCCACATTGGTTTTCCGGAAAAAACCGATGGCAATGGCCACCGCCAGCAGCAGCAGTGAAATGATTCCCAGATTCATTTTTCTTCCTCCTTACCGGAACACAACCGTGCAGGGGCTTTCCGTCTGCACCGTTTGTCCCGTTGCTTCCAGCCCATTTCCTGCCGGTGCAAAGAATTTCAAGGTATCGCTGTCCATATTGGCCACCAGCAGATTCCCGTCCGGACACAGGGTCATGAACCGGGGGGTGAAACCGCCGCAGTTCACCCATTCCGGATCTTTCAGCATGCCGGTTTAGGGATCGATGGCATAGATGGCCACGGATTCCTGTCCCCGGAACGTGCCTGCATACCCTTCTCCTTCAGGAGGGATCCCCTCTTTGATCCGGTTGGACACATACACATGGCTGCCATCCCCGCTCAGGACAATGGCACTGGCCATATTGGGCCCCACATAGGTATCCTGCAGCGTGGGCACCACCTGCTTCGGCGTCAGGATACCCTTTTGGTCATCAAAATCGAAAACCCGCAGGGTACTGGTTTTTTCATTCACCAGATACACATGCCTGTTATCCCTGGAAAAGACCAGATGGCGGGGTTCATCATATTTCCGTGCCTCGGTAAAAGAAATCCGGGTGAGTCGGCCCGTTTCCTGATCCACTTTCAGGACCCATACCCGGTCATACCCCACGCCCCGGGCCTGGGTGGGCACCAGGAGGAAATTTCCCGTCCGGTCCAGTACGCAGGCGTGGGCATGGGAAACGCCACCTTCTCCCGGTCCTTCAAAATGTTCCACCTGTACCGCTTCCCCCAGGCTGCCGTCTCCCCGGATGGGAAGGCTGGCCACTGCACCGCCCTGGAGGGTGGCCACGAACAGGAACCGGTTGTTGAAGGAAGGCACCGCATAGACCGGGTTCTTCCCCTGGGCATCCACGGTATTGAGGTATTCCAGTTTTCCATCTGCCAGGACCTTGAAGGCGCTGACTTCATGGGCATCCCCGTGTACCGCATACAGATGGGCTTTGTTCCGGTCAAAAACCAGCCAGGCCGGATTGTCCAGGGTCCTGGTTATGTCTTCCAGCTTCCAGCTGCCCTGGTCATCGATGGCATACACGGAGATCCCTTTGCCGTGGGCATACCGCCGGGCTGTGGTCCGGCATCCAACATAGGCGTAGTACATGGCGATCCCCCCTTACTTTCCTTCTGCCAGTCTGGCTTTATAATACCGGAGCTTGCCCCCGGCCAGGAGGATTTCCACTTCCTGGTCCGTCAGTTCCAGTTTCACGGTGAATTCCGTGCCTTTGGTCAGATCCTTCACCTGGATTTCCTTCTTTTTCATCTGTTCCCGGAGCCCTTCGATACGCAGGGTATCCTCCAGTTCGATTCCCTCATAGGCAGCCGGGTCGGCAAACACCGCCGGGATGACCCCATGATTGATCAGATTCCCCTTGTGGATCCGGGCGAAGCTTTTGGCCATGACCATCTTCACTCCCAGATACATGGGGGTAATGGCCGCATGTTCCCGGGAAGACCCCTGTCCGTAGTTTTCTCCGCCCACAATGAAGCTCTTTCCATCTTTCTGGGCCCGTTTGGCAAAATCCGGATCGTACCGGCAGAAAGCATACTGGGCCATGGCCGGCATGTTGGACCGCATGGAAGAGAACTGGGCACTGGCCGGTGTGATGTCGTCGGTGGAAACATTGTCCCGGGCCTTCAGGCTGACCCTGGCTTCCAGGGTTTCTTCCGGCGGATCGGCCACCGGCAGGGGTTTGATGTTGGGGCCCCGGACAATGGGTACATCCTTGCCGTCTTCCGGCGGCAGCAGGAACAGATTGTCGTTGATGGGATAAGTTTCCGGCTCTTTCACATCGCCCAGTACGCTCACATCCTCCATGACCTCCTGGGGCAGGGCCAGGGTCCCTTTGACAGCAGTGGCCGCCGCCACTTCCGGGCTTACCAGATACAGGCTGGCATCCGCAGTGGAACTGCGTCCCTTGAAATTCCGGTTGGACGTCCGCACCGAAATGCCCTTGCTGGAAGGAGCGATGCCGATGCCGCAGCAGGGGCCGCAGGCGAATTCCGTGATCCGGGCACCAGAATCCACCAGATCGGCAATGACCCCGTCCTGGAGCAGCCGCAGATAGATCTGCCGGGAGCTGATGCCCAGCACCAGACTCACATCCGGATTGATTTTATGCTCCTTCAGCACCAGGGCCACTTTTTTGAAATCACTGTAGGACCCATTGGTGCAGCTGCCGATGAACACCTGCTGGACCGGGATTTTGGGCACATCGGCCACTTTCATCACGTTGTCCGGCATATGGGGGCAGGCCACCAGGGGTTCCAGGGCATCCAGATCCAACTGGATTTCTTCGTCGTAGCCGCATCCTGCATCCGGCAGCCATTCCGTATAATCCTGTTCCCTGCCCTGGGCCTTCAGGAAAGCCCGGACCTGTCCATCTGCCGGGAATACGGAGGTGGTGGCGCCCATTTCCGCGCCCATATTGGCAATGGTCAGCCGTTCGGGAATGGACAGGGTTTCCACACCTTCTCCCACATATTCATAGACCTTGCCCACGCCGCCTTTCACCGTGGTCCGGCGGAGCATTTCCAGGATGATATCCTTGGCGGCGGTTCCCGGCCGGAGCCGGCCCTTCAGGTTCACCTTCACCACCTTGGGCATTTTCATCACATAAGGGAATCCGGCCAGGGCCACGGCGATATCCATGCCCCCTACCCCGATGGCCAGCATCCCCAGGGCTCCGCAGCTGGGCGTATGGCTGTCGCCTCCCAGGAGAAGAGTTCCCGGCTTCCCGAACCGGCTGCACTGGAGAGCATGGCAGATGCCGTTCCCGGCTTTGGACAGTACCAGCCCGTATTTCTGGGCGATGGACTGGAGATAGATATGGTCATCCGGTGTCTTGTTGTCGATCTGGAGCAGGTTGTGATCGATATAGCTGACGGACAGTTTGGTCCGCACCCGGTCCAGGTCCAGGGCTTCAAAAGCCAGATAGGCCATGACCGCATTGATGTCGTGGGTCAGGGTCTGATCCACCGTCACTTTGATTTCCTGGCCCGGCACCAGTTTCGCCGGTTCTGCCAGATGGGCCGCAAACAGTTTCTGCGTCAGATTCATTGCCATGGAAAGCACACTCCTTTGATTCCGTCTGTAAATTTTCATAGCTTCAGTAATATTTCATACTATTCTCACTTTTTCCTTGTCTATACTGTATCATGTACGCTTCCTTTTGTATAATATTAGATTATGATATACTTATAATATCAAGTTATAAGGAGTGGATGCCCATGGATTCCCGCGACCTGGAATATGTAATGGCCATTGCCCGGACCGGCAGCTTTTCCCAAGGGGCCCAGATGCTGTTCATCAGCCAGCCGGCCCTGAGCCAGTACATCCGGAGGCTGGAAAAAAATCTGGGGGTGACCCTGTTCTACCGCAGCCGGAACAAGGTGGAACTTTCCCCGGCCGGCGTCTACTACGTAAAAAAAGGACAGGCCATCCTCCGACAGATGCAGGCCCTGGAACAGACCATGCGCCATTGGCAGCAGGAAGAACAGCGGCAGCTGAGCATCGGAGTTTCCCAGTTCTACGGCAAATGGTTCCTGACCCCCTACCTCCAGAACATCCAGAAAAGCCTTCCCCAGTACCAGGTCCGCATCGTGGACGGGGAATCCCGGCATCTGGAGCTCCTGATGATCCAGCGGAAGCTGGACTTTGCCATCTATCCGGCGCCGGTGGTCCATCAGGAAATCCACTTCCTGCCTCTGGGAGAAGAAGAGATCCTTTTTGCCTTCAGTGAAGAGAATCCGGAGGCCATGGCCCTGCTGGCCCAAGCGGACAAGGACGGGTTCCTGGATCTCCGGTATTACCGGCATTTTCCCTTCGTCCTGCCCAAGGAAGGACTGAAAATGCACAAGGCGGCCCTGAACATCTGCCGTCATCTGGGCTTCCAGCCCCAGTCCGTCTATTCTTCCGAGAATCTGGATACGGTCTATTCCCTGGTGAACCACAACTACGGGGTGGGATTCCTGCCCGATGTGATTGCCCGGAATTACAATCCCCGGACCAATCATGTGCGCTTTTTCCATTTCAAAAGCCGCAGCAATCACCGGACCATCGGCCTGGCCTTCCGGGAGGATTCTCCGCTCCGGGCCCTGGCTCCCAAACTGGTCCGGGCCATCAAAAAAGGGACTGCGGTCTGAGCCACAGTCCCTTTTGTCTTTATTTTGCTTTTTTCATCCGGTTGTAATTGATCAGGCAGCCGGCCTTGATGATGGCCCGTTCCTCTTCCGTCAGCGGTTTGCTGTACAGGGTCAGGGGCACGGTGCCGCTTTCCTTCACCACATAAGCCGGAATGGTTTCCAGATCCCCGTCCAGGGCCTTCCGGATTTCCGGCACGTAGATCCAGTCCCCCACTTCGAAGTCCGTGGGTTCTCCCTTCAGGTGGAAGGGCAGCATCCCCCAGTTGATCACATTGCTCCGGTACCGTTTGGTGGCGTAATCCTGGGTGATGTTGGCCAGGCCTCCGATCACCCGCTGGCAGCTGGCGGCCTGTTCCCGGGCAGATCCGTCACCGGGTTTGTTGGCATACACCATGGACCCGATTTCCGTATTGGCCAGGGTGGCACTGCCCGGCAGTCCCTGTACCCGTGCCAGCACCTTGTCCACTTCCGGCAGGTCTTTTCCGGCTTCCCGGGCCAGTTCCAGTTCTTTAACGGCCTTGGTCCGTCCCACGTATTCCGGATCCCGGCGACTCAGGGTGAATTCCGCCAGCCCCATGGGGTTGGACCGGTAGGAAGAAGTTTCCCCGGAAGGGATCAGTTCATCGGTGGTGGTCACCGGGTCCAGGATCTTGGAGCACACCTTCAGCAGGATATTGTCCCCCAGAGCCGGCATTTCCGGCCAGTCCTTGATATTGGGTCCGTAGAACAGCTCCTTTTCCGGTTCCGGATTCCCGAAGCCGTTATACACCCGGGCCTTGTAGGCACTGTCATCGAAATGGTAGGCCGGCACGTTCCCGAACGCATCAGCGAATTCTTCTGCGGAAGTCAGCCGGCCATTGTTGGCGGCAGTGGCGGCGATGCTCCGGGCATCCATCAATGCCACGGCAGCCATCTGTCCCTGGCCCGGCTTGGACCCTTCCCGGTTGGGGAAGTTCCGGGTGTTGTGCCGGATGGACAGGCCGTTGTTGCCCGGGGTATCCCCGGCACCGAAGCAGGGTCCGCAGAAGGCGGTCTTCACCACGGCCCCGGCGGCCATCAGATCACCCAGCATCCCTTTCTTCATTAAATCCATGTACACCGGCAGGGAGGAAGGATACACGTTCAGGGCAAATTCCCCGCTGCCCATGGAACGGCCCCGGAGCAGAGCGGCCGCTTCCGCCACATTGGAATAGTTGCCCCCGGAGCAGCCTCCGATGACCCCCTGCTGGACCTGGAGCTTCCCGTCCCGGATCTTGTCGGTGAGGGTGTAGGGCGCCCGTCCCCGGGCCACCTCCGCCGCTTTCTTTTCCGTCTCCCGGAGGATGTCTTCCAGGTTGGCGTTCAGTTCGTCGATGGTATAAGCGTTGGAGGGATGGAAAGGCAGGGCGATCATGGACTTCACCGTGGACAGGTCCAGGGTGATGCAGCCGTCGTAATAGGCCACGGCCCCCGGATTCAGTTCCCGGTAGTCCTCTTCCCGGCCGTGTTCTTTCAAGAAGGCCCGGGTGTCCTCATCGGTCCGCCAGATGGAGGACAGACAGGTGGTTTCCGTGGTCATCACATCCACTGCGTTCCGGTAATCGGTGGTCATGGAGGAAACCCCCGGTCCCACGAATTCCATCACCTTGTTCTTCACATAACCGTTCTGGAACACCGCCCGGCACAGGGCCAGGGCGATATCCTGGGGCCCCACCCAGGGCTGGGGACGGCCGGTCAGATAAACGGCCACCACTTCCGGATAGTCCGTATCCCAGGTATCCCCCAGGATCTGCTTGTCCAGCTCACCGCCCCCTTCTCCCACGGCCATAGTACCCAGGGCCCCGTAGCGGGTGTGGGAATCGGACCCCAGGATCATCTTCCCGCAGCCGGCATGCATTTCCCGCATGTACTGGTGGATCACCGCCACATGGGGCGGCACGAAGATGCCCCCGTATTTTTTGGCGGCGGTAAGGCCGAAGAGATGGTCGTCCTCGTTGATGGTGCCCCCCACCGCACACAGGGAGTTGTGGCAGCAGGTGAGCACGTAGGGCATGGGGAAATGGTCCATGCCGGAGGCCCGGGCGGTCTGGATGATTCCCACATAAGTCAGGTCATGGGAAGTCAGGGCATCGTAGCGGATCTTCAGCTTTTGCGGATCCCCGCTGGTATTGTGGCTCTGGAGGATGCTCCAGGCAATGGTCCCCTGGCGGCCGGTTTCCCGGTCCACAGGCTGCCCGGCTCTGGCCTGGGCGGCGGCTTGGTTTTCTTCCGGGAACAGGTCCCGGCCGTTGAGCAGATAGGCTCCGTTTTTGTACAATTCCATTTCATTCACCTCATTGACAGATTACTGGAACAGGCCGCCCAGATTGAACACGTGGAGAGCCGCCATGAGCACATTGACCCCAACATTGGCCACGCTGAGCAGGAACAGGGTCTTGAACATTTTGTTCATTTCATAGGTAGTGGTTTCCCGGGCCGCCGAATAGGAGGACATGATGATGGCGCCGCCGGTGGACAGGGGGCTGATGGCCGCCGCAAAGGAAGTGGCCGTAATGGCGGAGATCAGTTCCACATACCCCACCTGCCCGGCAAAGTTTCCGGTGATTTGGTGGGCAATGGGATACAGGGCGGGCATCACCACACCGGTGGTGGAGCTGACCCAGGAAAGGATGCCGCTGGTGGCGGCCATAATGGGCACCGCCGAGGCTTCGGTCATGAGAGAAGCCAGGAAGTCGGACACCAGTTTCACGCCTCCCAGTTTGGTGATGACGCTGACCAGCACCCCCACCCCGCAGATCATCATCAGGGTGCCCCAGGGAATCTGCCGGATGGCCTGTTTTTCATCCGCGCATTTCAGCAGGATCAGTATCGCAGCCGCCACAAAGGCGAACAGGCCCGTATCCATCTTGAAGCCGATGCAGAAGATGACCATCACAAGAATGGCGGCCATGGTGATTTTCTGTTCCCGGTTGAAAGCGGGAATATCGGAAAGTTTCAGAGGATTGTCTCCGTTGACCTTTTATCCTTTGTACAGCAGATAGACCACCAGGGTGAATACGAACCCGGACAGCAGGGTGGTGAGGAACAGGTGGAGACCGAAGCCGCTGATCCCGTAGGGTTCCGACAGGTTCCGGGCCAGGATCCCGGTGAGGGACAGCGGGGACGCGCAGCCGGCGTTGGCCCCCAACTTGGCGTACAGGGCAGTGGCCATGGGATTGATCTTCAGTTCAAAAGCCAGGTACACCGCAAAGGTGGTCATCAGGATCCCGGCGGCGATGTGGCCGGGCCCGATGGCGGAAATGAAGGCGCTGAGCACAAACATCAGGATGGGGATCAGATAGGTCCGTTTTCCCACCAGGGCCACCACCTTTTTGGAAAACAGGTCCAGGGTGCCGTTGGCGGAGGCCATGCCGAACAGGAAAGTAACCCCCACCAGGGTGACGAACATGGAACTGGAAAAGCCTCCCACAATGGCCTTTACGGGTACGCCCCCGGCCATGCCCAGCAGGAATGCCGCTCCGATGGAAAAGAAGCCGATGTTGATTTTTTTGATGAAGCCGATGGCGACCACCAGGGCCAGCACCAGCAGCGAGATGATACGGAAATCCATGGTACGTTCTCCTTTCCTCAGGGCTCAGACCCGTACCCGGGCCAGGCCTTCCAGCAGCAGATTGGCAGTGCGGTAGCCGAAGGTGTCCCGGATAACCGGCACCGGGCCCTCCCCTTCCGGATCCACCCCGCAGGGCAGGATGCCTCCCGGATGGCCGATCCGGATGTTCTGGAGATCACAGCCGGGCCGGAGCACCTGCCGGACCAGGGTTCCGGGAACCGCCGCAGCTGCTGCGGTGCACATGGCACCTGTCATGGCATAGCTGGGATGGGTCTTCTGCATGGACATCATCCGGGCCACCAGGTCCACCTGGTCCGCCTGTACCTCTTCTCCGGAGGAGGTGGTGTATTCCTGGGGCGGGGCCACCAGGGTCATTTTGGGCAGCCCCGGGGTGACCCAGGCCGCTTCTTCCGGGGTGCTGCACAGCCCCAGCTTCACCGCTGCCAGGCCCCGGATGGTTTCCAACAGCCGGAGCAGTTCCGGATCCCCGTTGATGGCGTCCGGAAGTTCCGTACCGGTGAGCCCCAGATCCACCGCTTTGACGAACACCAGGGGATTGGCCGCATCCACCAGGGATACCTCCACCGTTCCCCGGCCGGGCACTTCCAGCACGTCCACCGGATTCCCGGTGGGCAGCAGCCCTTTCCCCAGGGTCCCGGCAGGATCCACGAACCGCAGCTTGAGAGGCGCCGCCGTACCGGGCACCCCGGCGATCCGGAAATCTCCCTCGTATTTCACCTGGCCCTCAGAAGTGGGGACTTCTTCCTGGATCACCTTGCCGGTGTTGGTGTTGTAGATCCGCACCAGGGTACTCCCTTCCAGGGCAGGCACCAGTTTCTTCTCGATGGCGAAGGGCCCCACCCCGGAAGAGATGTTCCCGCAGTTGCCCCCGTAGCTGACCACTGCCTTGTCCACGGACACCTGGGCGAAGGTGTAATCCACATCCGCATCGGGCCGGTCCGATTTCCGCAGGATGGCCACCTTGCTGGTCACCGACTGGCTGCCTCCCAGCCCGTCAATCTGTTTCTTGTCCGGACTGCCCATGAGCCGCAGCAGCAGGCTGTCCCATTCCTTCCGGTTGGCCGGCAGATCTTTTTCCAGCAGGTAGACCCCCTTGCTGGTACCTCCCCGCAGCAGCGTTACCGGTAATCTGTATACTTTCTCCATGGTGTACCCCTCTCTGGATTCGTTCCGAACCCCCAGTTCTTTTCATGGCTTTATGGTACCAGAATTATCAGAATAGGTTAAATTCATCTTTTATTGTTTTATCATGAATTAAATTCATGTTTTTAGGCAGAAAAAAACCGGACAACCCGAATCTTATGCTACACTTTCTGGTCTGTCCGTTGTTTGATTTTTATAGATTGTAATATAGTCCTATACAGAGTCCAACAGGATCTGTACTTTTTTTATTTTCCGTAAAATAGATTCAATTCATGAAATCCATACTTATCATGGATTTTTGCCATGGTTTACGGTATAATCGAAGAAAAAAGCAGGGAGGATGCCATGGATTTCAAAGAACTCACCTATGTGCTGGCCATTGCCCGGCACCAGAATATCACCCGGGCCGCCGAGGCCCTCCATCTCACCCAACCCACCCTGTCCAAATTTCTCAAGGCCCTGGAAACAGAACCCCCCCAGCCCCTGTTCCAGCGTCTGGGGAACCGGTACCAGCCCACCTACGCAGGGGAACGGTACCTGCAGCGGGCCAGGGAGATCCTGGAGGCCAAACGGGCCCTGGACCAGGAAATGGGCGACATCATCAAGAACAACGAAGGGTACCTGAAGATCGGGTTCCCCACCATGCGGGGTACCTATATGCTGCCGGTGACCCTGCCCATTTTCCACGACCGGTATCCCAATGTGCGGATCGACGTCCACGAGGCCAATTCTGAACATCTGGTGAAACTGCTGCTGGACGGGGACATCGACCTGGCCTTTTTCAACTACCTGGACCCGGAGCCCGGACTGGCCACCACGGTGATCAGCCGGGAGGAAGTGGTGCTGGTGATGAACAGGGACAGCGAATTCACCCGGTTCAGCCGGAAAAAGAAGGACTGCCGGTATCCCCACATGGACCTGAAGCTGCTGAAGGACCAGGGGTTCATCCTCCAGAACGCCACCCAGAGGACCCGGCAGGTGGTGGACCGGCTGTTCCGTCAGCAGCACATGGAGCCCCGGATCATCCTGGAGACCAAGAACATCCAGGCTGAGGCGGAACTGGCTGCCCGGGGATACGGGTTCACCTTCATCACCGAGACCCATCTGAAGTACATCCCCGACCGGAGCCAGCTGGCACTGTTTTCCGTAGGCAGTCCCAGCACCACCGTCACCTTCGTGGCCGCCTACCGGAAAAACGGCTATCTGCCCTTCCACGCCCAGGAATACATCAAGGTGGTGAAGGAGTTTACGTGAAAAAGGGGGGCTGTTGCTCATGCAACAGCCCCCCCTATTTCACTTCTTCCCCCATCTCCGGCAGGTAATACTTCCGTCCCTCTTCCAGGATTTTCTCCGGGATCCCGAAGAAGGGCTCGGCGATGCTGCCGGCCATGGCGGCCAGAGTATCGGTATCCCCGCCCAGGGAGACGGCGTTCCGCAGGGCGTCCTCGAAATTCTCCGCCTCCAGGAAGGCCTCCAGGGCCTGGGGTACGGAACCTTCACAGGTGGCGTCCCCCTGATAACTGTCCCGGATGTCCTCCAGCCGGAAATCCAGGGGATAGTACTGGCGCAGGTAAGTGCGGATCTGTTCCTTTGTCTTGTGCTGCCGGGCCAGGAACACCGCCCCGGCCACCGCCCGGGCCGCCCGGTAGGAATCCGGATGGTTGTGGGTCACCTGGCAGGACAGCACCGCCAGATGCTGGGCCTCTTCCAGGGTGGAAGCGAACCACCCGGCCGGGGACACCCGCATGGCCGCCCCATTGCCGAAGCTGCCGTAGGGCCCCATGGCCGGATCACTGAGCCACTGCCGGAACTTGCCCCCGAATCCGGCGTTGGGGTATTTCTGCCCCAGCTGCCGCATATACCGGGCCAGGAGAGGCAGAACCGTCTCCGCCTCCAGCAGCTTCCCGGCTTTTTGGGCCTCCCGAAAGGCCCGGGCCACCGCCAGGGTCATGAGAGAATCGTCGGTAGCCCGGCAGCCCGGCTGGAAAAGAGGAAACGCCTTCCCCTTGTGCCCGGACCATTCATACACCGAGCCCACAATATCGCCAATAAAAGCACCTTCCATGATGGGACCTCCTATTTCCACTCCAGTTCCACGGGGCAGTGGTCGCTGCCCATGACTTCGTTGTGGATGATCACATCCTGGATCCGGTCTTTTCCGTTCTGGGACACCAGGAAATAGTCGATTCTCCACCCGGCGTTCCGTTCCCGTGCCTTGAACATATAGGACCACCAGGTGTAAGCGCCTTCCTTGTCGGGATACAGGCTCCGGAAGGAATCCACGAACCCGTGGTCCAGGAACTGCTGGAACTTGGCCCGTTCCTCATCGGTGAACCCGGCATTCTTGTGGTTGCTGTCCGGGTTCTTCAGATCGATGGGCTGAGCGGCCACATTCAGGTCCCCGCACACGATCACCGGCTTCTTCCGGGCCAGCCCGGCACAGTAATCCTGGAACACGTCCTCCCACTGCATCCGGTACTCCAGACGGGTGAGCCCCCGCTGGGAATTGGGGGTGTACACGTTCACCAGGTAGAAATCCGGGTATTCGGCAGTGATCACCCGGCCCTCCTGGTCATGTTCTTCCTGCCCCAGGCCGTAGGTGACGGACAGGGGTTCCGTTTTGGAAAATACGGCGGTACCGGAATAGCCCTTTTTCACCGCGCTGTTCCAGTATTCATGGTAGCCGGGAAAATCGAAGGAAGCCTGTTCCCGCTGCATCTTGGTTTCCTGGACGCAGACAATGTCCGCCCCCGCCGCCGTCATAAAATCAGCAAATCCTTTGTTCATGCAGGCCCGAAGCCCGTTTACATTCCAGGTAATCAGTTTCATGGGTTATACCTCGTGTGTCGTTCATCGTGAATCGTTGGTCGTTCATGGTTCATCACTCTGCACTCTTTCCTCGTGCAAGCTCCGGCAGGATCCAGTTCATCACCCCCAGGGCTGCGGCCCACAAAACCGGGTAGGCCGGTTCCGGCAGGACAAACTGGAAAGAGGTGAGGCAGCTCCAGAAGGCCGCGGTGATCAGCCCCAGCCCTCCGTTGAACAGAATCCGGTGCTGGTACCGGGCCCCGCACCGGGCGTATTCCACCCCCAGGGCCAGGTAGAACAGCTGCTGGAGAAAGGCGGCCCCCAGGGCGCCCCGGTCCGGGTCAGCCACCGCCCACAGGGCCCCGGCGGTCTGGAGCACCGGCCACAGGGTCCACAGGATTCCCCGGGGCCTGAGCATCCTCCGCTTTCCGTAAAAATGCCACAGGCTGTACCAGGTGCAGGGAACCATCACCAGGAACCAAAGTTCCAGCAGGGGATATTCCACCTTCAGGGGCCAGGCTGCCGGGAACAGATACAGCACTCCCAGCACCAGGGCCGCTGCCGCCAGCTGCCAGGCCCGTTTCCGCTTTTTCAGCCGCTCGATCACCGGCAGGGCCAGCCACACCCCGGACCCCACCCACAGGAGCAGAACCAGTTTCAGGGGAAAATACCAGTCCACCGCCGGGGTGGCAAAGGCGGTAAGAGTGTTGAACAGCAGCACCACCCAGAAGATCAGATCCTTCCGCTGCCGCAGGATCAGTTTGCCCAGCTGCCTTTTATCCATGGGCCGTATTCTCCATTTTCGCCAGGAATTCCAGGCTCCGCAGGGGCCGGTCCGTCTGGTACAGGATGAACTGGTGGAGGATCTTCTCCATGGCCATCAGTTCCCGGCCCCGGACGGTGAAATCCGGGGGAGCCTGGAGATCCAGATGGAGCAGCCGGTCCATCAGATCCCGGGTGGCCACCGTAAAGGGCAGTTCGTCCCCCATGGCGCATTTTTTGCACAGGAAGCCCCCCTGGACCAGACTGAAATACCCGTCTTCCGTCACCGACTCCCCGCAGCTGGTGCACTGGTCCAGGATGGGGTTCAGCCCGCACAGGGCCAGCAGCTTCAGCAGGGTGCTATCAGTAACCAGCCGCCGGTTCCGTTTCCCCAGCAGCCGGAAGGCCTCCAGCAGCAGCTGGAACACCTCTTCCTGGGGCTCCTCTTCTCCCAGAAGATGCTCTGCCGCCTCCCCGATGATGGCTCCGTAGGCCAGGTTCTCCCAGTCCATGGCAAGGGGCATCTCCAGGCTTTCGCAGCCCCGTAAGGAAGCCACCTTCCGGCCCGGATTCAGGGTCAGCCGCAGATGGGCAAAATGCTGGACCAGTCTCCCGCTCTGGCTCCGGGGATAGGCCGCCCCATAGGCCACGAAGGAGATTTTCCCGTGTTCACGACAAAAGCAGACTGCGTATTTGTCCGCAGTCTGCCAGTTTTTCACTCGGAGGATCACTGCTTCGTCCTGAAACACTTCACTGCTCATGGCCAGCCGCTTCCTTCTTTTCTTTTTTCAGGGGGATCACCCGGACCCGGAGCACCCGGAACCCGGTGGAATCCAGCACTTCGAACTTGCAGCCATTTTCCTCCACGCTGTCCCCCACCACCGGCTGCCGGCCGATGAGGCCGAACACATAGCCGCCGATGGTATCTTCTTCCGGATCATCGAACTGGATCCCCATGATTTCCGATACCTCGTCCAGGAGCACCAGCCCATCGAACACATAGGATCCGTCAGGCATCTTGTTGATTTCCGGCATGTCCGTATCGTGTTCATCCTGGATGTCGCCCACGATTTCTTCCAGCAGGTCCTCCATGGTCACAAGACCTGCGGTGCCTCCGTATTCATCGGCCACAGCCGCCATCTGCACATGCTTGTGCTGCATCAGCTGGAGGATTTTGGCAATGGACATACTTTCCGGCACCACGTCGATTTCCCGCATAATGGACCGGAGGTCGAACCCGGGCTGTTTGTAGTCCGCATTCATGAACTCCCGGATGTGGACCATCCCCAGGATATGGTCCCGATCCTCTTCACAGAGAGGATACCGGGTGTGGCCGGATTCCCGGATCACCTTCATGTTCTCCTCGATGGGATCGTCCACGAACAGGCACACCATGTCCTGCCGGGGCACCATCACTTCCCGGGCCACCCGGTCTGCAAAGTCGAACACGTTGTCGATGAGCCGGCTTTCCACCGGATCGATGCTGCCTCCCTTTTCGCTGGCGCTGACCATCTTCCGGATGTCGTCTTCCGAATGGCTGGTGCCGGCCGTCTGGGGTTCCACCCCCATGAACCGGTACAGGGCTGCCCCCAGGTGCCAGAACACAAAAGCAAAAGGATATAGGATTGGTTTCAATATGCGCCCAAGCGCAGGTCCCGCGTCTATAGGACATCTCTCCTTTGATCAGTTTGCCGGGCCGTTCCCCGGCGGTTTGTATCTCTCAATTATACACTTCTCCCGGGGGCCCGGTCAATATTGGGACCGTTCTCCCGCCAGGCCCAGCCGTTTCAGGTCCCCTTCCTTTTCCCGCCATTTGGGCCGTACCTTTACCCACAGTTCCAGGTACACCCGGTTGCCCAGGAAAGCTTCCATATCCTCACGGGCCCGCTGGCTGATTTCCTTCAGCATCTTCCCTTTTGCCCCGATCAGGATGGCTTTCTGGGAATCCCGTTCCACGTAGATATCCGCCCGGACGTACACCAGGTTGTTGGGCCGGGTCTTCATTTCCTGGACCTGGACCGCCACTGCATGGGGCACTTCGTCCCGGGTCAGCTGGAGGATTTTCTCCCGGACGATTTCCGCCGCCATCACCCGTTCCGGCTGGTCAGTGTACATGTCTTCCGGATAGAAGCTGGGCCCTTCCGGCAGGCACCGGACGATTTCCTGGAGCAGGGGCGAAAAATCCTCATCTTCCAGGGCGGAGAGGGTGAGTACACTGCGGAAGGGATATTCCTTCCGGAATTTGTCGATGATGGGCAGCAGCACAGCCTTGTCCGGCAGCCGGTCGATTTTGTTCAGCACCAGGATCACCGGAGCATGGCATTCTTCCTTCAGCCGTTCCAGGATCACCTGTTCTCCCTTGCCCCGTTTTTCCGAAGCGTCCACCACAAACAACACCACGTCCACTTCCTTGATGGCGTTGAGGGCCGCCTGGACCATGTGTTCTCCCAGTTTGTCCTGGGGTTTGTGGAGACCGGGGGTGTCCAGGAACACCATCTGGGCCTCCTCCGTGCTTAAAATGCTCAGGATCCGGTTCCGGGTGGTCTGGGGCCGGTCAGAGATGATGGCCACCTTTTCTCCCACCAGATGGTTCACCAGGGTGGATTTTCCCGCGTTGGGACGGCCCACTACGGCCACAAAGCCGGAACGGTGCCGGTTCTTGTTCTGTTCTTCCATGGATTTCCTTTCTGTTTACAGACTGAAGTCATCGGGCAGCAGATCCGCCACCGTGGCGGACCGATACTGGCCCTGGATATTGGTCAAATAGATCCGGGGGATGCGGAATTCCGCCATCACCTGCCGGCAGGCCCCGCAGGGGGACACCGGTCCCGGGGTATCGGCGGTGACGCACAGGGCGGCAAACTCCCGGACCCCTTCCTTCACCGCGGCGAAAATGGCGCACCGTTCGGCGCAAAGAGTCAGGCCGTAGGAGGCGTTCTCCACATTGCAGCCGGTGAAAATCCGCCCGTCCGCCGCCCGGACCGCCGCTCCCACGGCAAACCGGGAATAGGGGCTGTAGGAATGTTCCCGCACGGCACAGGCTGCTTCAAAGAGTTCCCGGTCCAGTTCAGCCTCCATACTTTTCCTCCGCCAGGTCCAGTTCCCGGAGGATTTCTTCCTCCCGGGCCCGCATCACTCGTTTGTCCGCTTCTTCCATATGGTCATAGCCCAGCAGATGGAGCATGCCGTGGACCGCCAGGTAGGTCATTTCCCGGGTGAGCCCGTGGCCGAATTCCTCTCCCTGTTCCACCGCCCGGGGCGCAGAGATGATCACGTCCCCCAGCAGGTGTTCCGCTTCCCCGTCTTCCACTTCCGGTTCCTCGTCCCCTTCGTCCAGGGCGAAGCTGAGCACATCGGTGGGGCGGTCAATGCCCCTGTAGTCCCGGTTCAGAGTATGGATTTCTTCATTATTCACAATGGTAATGTCCACTTCCGTATTGTCCGTCAGATTCTCCTTCCGGGCCACAATGTCCATGGCCTTTTTCAGGGTCTCTTCCAGTTCTTCAGGAATGGTGATTTCCGTCTGGTTGTTTTCCAGGGTAACGATCATTTTCCTTCTCCTTTATTTTTCTCCGCCTGGGCCTGCCGGTGTTCCTTCCGGGCCCGGTCATATTTTTCATAGGCGCGGATAATGGCCCCCACGATTTCGTGCCGGACCACATCCTGTTCCGAGAACCGGACGATGCCGATGCCCGGCACCCCGTCCAGTACCTGGGCGGCATTCACCAGCCCGGACTGCCGGCCGCTGGGCAGGTCCACCTGGGTGGCATCCCCGGTGACCACCAGCTTGGAGCCGAACCCGAACCTGGTGAGCGCCATCCGCATCTGTTCCGCCGTGGTGTTCTGTGCTTCATCCAGGATAATGAAGGCATCGTTCAGGGTACGGCCCCGCATATAGGCCAGGGGTGCCACTTCGATGATTCCCCGCTGGAGATTCTTCTGGAAAGCTTCCATCCCCAGCATTTCGTACAGGGCATCGTACAGGGGCCGCAGGTAGGGATCCACCTTTTCCTGGAGGTCACCGGGCAGAAAGCCCAGTTTCTCCCCGGCTTCCACCGCCGGACGGGTCAGGATGATCCGCTCCACTTCCTTGTTCTTCAGGGCCTTTACCGCCATGGCCACCGCCAGATAGGTCTTCCCGGTGCCGGCGGGCCCGATGGCAATGGTGATGTCGCTTTGGGCTATGGTCTTCAGGTACCGCATCTGGCCCAGAGTCTTGGCCTTCACCTGGCGGCCCCGGACAGTGGTGAGCACCGTGTCCGTGAACAGCTTGTGGAGCTGCTCCTCCTGGCCCTCCCGGACCAGCCGCAGGCTGTATTTCACATCGTGCTGGGTAATGGGCATCCCCTGCCGGTACAGGAACAGCAGTTCCCGGACCAGCCGTTCCGCCAGTTCCACGTCCTGGAGAGTCCCCTGGACGATCAGCTGGTTGCCCCGGGGAATCAGCCGGCAGCCCAGGCTCTGCTGCATCTCTTTCAGATATTCATCCGTTTCACCCAGGACCGCCACCATTTCCCGGGCGTCCTGGAATTCAAACCGTTTTTCCGTCACTTCAGGCAAATTCTCTTCCTCCTGTTTGGGTGCAAAGATAGATTGACTGTTTCTTTTCATTATATCGTTTCCCGGAGAAAAAAGAAACAGGAAACCCACTTGACAAAAAATGGGATATCGTTTAGAATAATTTTGTTGCTTATGGAACTATAGCTCAGATGGTTAGAGTATCACGTTGACATCGTGGGGGTCACTGGTTCGAGTCCAGTTAGTTCCACCAGTTAAAAAGCAGAGGCTGCCGGAAGGCAGCCTTTTTTGTTGACAGCACGACAAAAAAGAGGCCCGCAGGCCTCTTTTTTCTTATTTCACCGTATTCCGCAGGGTTCCGATTCCTTCGATGGAACATTCCACCACATCCCCGCTCTTCAGGAACTGGGGCGGATTCAGACCAATGCCGGTACCGGCCGGGGTCCCGGTGGCGATGATGGTCCCGGCCCGGAGGGTCATTCCTTTGCTCAGTTCGCTGATGATGTAGGGGATCCCATGGACCAGGTATTTGGTATTGCTGTCCTGGCGCAGTTCCCCGTTCACCCGGCACTGGATGGACAGGGCCGGCGGGAAGTCGAATTCATCCGCCGTAACGATGCAGGGTCCCATGGGGGCAAAGGTGTCCAGGCTCTTTCCGAAGTACCACTGCTTGTGGGCCACCTGCACGTCCCGGGCGGTTACATCGTTGATGATGGTATAGCCGAACACGTAATCCGCCGCGTCCTTTTCTTCCACATCCTTGGCTTCTTTCCCGATGATCACGGCCAGTTCACATTCATAGTCCAGTTCCTTCACCACATTGAAATGGCCGTCGATGGTGCCCTCCGGATCCACTGTCCGGTCCACCCGTTTGGAGAAGTACACGGGCACCTGGCGCTGTACGATTTTTTCCGGCACGTATTCATCAGGCAGTTCATCGTCGTGGGATTTGTAGTTGATCCCCAGGCAGATAATGTCGTTCCGGGGATGGGTAATGGGCGCCAGGATCTTCACCTGATCCAGAGGAACCGCCCCCATGTCCACCCGGGCAATGGCCAGCAGTTCTTCAAAGTCCGTCTGCTGGATCAGATCATACATACATTCATACTTGTTGGCCGGGATCACAAATTTCCCGTCTTCGGAAATGATCCCCACCTGTACGTCGTTGTCATATTCGAAGGTTACGATTTTCATGGCGCTCCACTCCCCTGTTCCAGATTGTCCATCCAGAATTTTATAGTCTTATGTATTCATTGTACAATGTTTGTGATAAAATTACCAGTATATGAGGGAAATCTCTCTAACTGTAAACCATAATGTTATAGAAGGTTTTTCTTTTTATAAAGGAGGACGATGCCATGTTTGCCGGGTATCAGCTGGATGACGGCCACGGGGATTACAACCGGAGCTATGAACGGAACTGGGATATCGACTACGCCGACTATTCCACCGACCACAGAGAAAACAACTACCGGAACTACGAATGGAAAGTGCCCAAAAGCAAAAAAGAGCGGGTACGGAACATATTGAACCATTACGAATGAAAAAGGGGCTGCCCATGCGGCAGCCCCTTTTGTCCATTCCCACTGCACAATAAATTGTTTCTAATTGGTGAAGCTCCTTTCCATACGGACAAATTCTCTGTTAATTCCCGCATCTGTCTTTACTGTGATAACACTTTGAAAAAATAATGTATGAAGTATACAAAAAACTGTTGACAAGAGCGTGAACAAGTGATAAATTACGTACCATCAACAAGCATCCGATTTGATCACGGCACTTGCACTCAGGTGTCGGATTTTTTACGAAGGAGTGATGATGATGAACGGATTAACGCTTGTGTGTCTTGCCATTGTAATCTTCGTCTGTGCGTACATGTTTTATGGACGCTGGCTGGTCAAGACCTGGGGAATTGAACCGGATGCGAAGACTCCTGCCTATCGCTTCCGGGATGACAAGGACTTTGCTCCCGCTTCCCGTTTCACGGTATTTGCCCATCAGTTTTCTTCCATTACTGGTGCCGGCCCTGTAACCGGTCCCATTATCGCCGCCATGTTCGGTTGGGTTCCTGCATTCTTGTGGATTATTGTAGGCGGCGTATTCTTCGGGGCTGTACAGGATTTCACCGCCCTTTATGCTTCCGTGAAGAACGACGGCAAAGGCATGGGTGCCCTGATTGAAAAATACGTGGGCCATACCGGCTGCAAAATGTTCCTGATGTTCGGCTGGCTGTTCTCCCTCTTGGTCATCGCCGCTTTCTCTGACATTATGGCCAGCACCTTCAACGGCTTCTCCAAGACCGGCGAAATGATGGGTCCCAACGCCTCCGCCGCTTCCATTTCCATGATCTACATTGCCGTAGCCATGGTCTTCGGTGCAGTGACCCGCCGTTTCAACATCCACGGTTCCAAGGAACTGATTCTGGGGATCCTGTGCATGGTGGCCATGGTGAGCCTGGGCATTGCCCATCCCATCTACGCTTCCCGTACCACCTGGCTGTATGTGACCTATGCGTACTGCTTTGCTGCTTCCATCATGCCCATGTGGCTGCTGATCCAGCCGCGTGACTATCTGTCCGTATTCCTGCTGCTTGGGATGATCCTGGCCGGGGTTGTAGGGATTATCGTGGGGAATCCTTCCATCAATATGCCTGCCTTCACCTCCTTTGATGTGGCCGGCAAGCCTCTGTTCCCCATCCTGTTCGTCACCATCGCCTGCGGGGCTGTATCCGGGTTCCATTCCCTGGTTTCCTCCGGTACTTCCTCCAAGACCATTTCCAATGAAAAAGACATGCTGCCTGTTGGCTATGGCTCCATGCTGATTGAATCCACCCTGGGTGTGGTTTCCCTGGTTATCGCCTGCTCCGTGGCTGTAAACGGCCAGCTGCCCAAAGCCACTCCGTTTGCCATCTTCGGCAGCGCCATCGGCGGGTACTTCACCATGTTCGGTATTCCCAAATACTACAGCACCTGCATCGTGACCATGTGCGTATCCGCTCTGGCCATGACCACCATCGATGCGGTAACCCGTATCGGCCGGATGATGCTCCAGGAAATCCTGGCTCCGGAAGAAGGCAAGGAACAGGGTTCTGTGGCCAAATTCCTGAGCAACACCTATGTGGCCACCATCGTGACCCTGATCCCCAGCTACCTGCTGTGCCTGGGCGGTTACATGAACATCTGGCCGCTGTTTGGTGCTGCCAACCAGCTGCTCAGTGCTCTGTGCCTGGTTGCCCTGGCAGTATTCCTGAAGATGACCGGCCGGAAGAGCTGGATGCTCTACGTGCCCATGACCTTCATGTTCTTCGTGACCATGAGTGCCCTGTGCCTGTCCATCTATGGCATCTACAAGAAAGCCATGGCCGGCGTGTTCTTCCCCATGGTGGAAGGCCTCCAGCTGGTAGTGGCCCTGTGCCTGATGTTCCTGGCCATCAACGTGGTCCGGAGCTGCACCAAGGAACTGTTCACCGGCAAGGTGGAAGTTGCCGACAAATAACAAAAAGACTGCCCCCGCGGGCAGTCTTTTTTCATCACTCCAACAAAAAGGCGCTGTGAAAAAATCATCCACAGCGCCTTTATTTCGCTTGCGTCAGCTGGCTTCCATCGGCTAGTGACGGGGTGTGAAAAAGCATTTTTTCACACCCCCTTTTTTACCTCCCCATCATCCGCAGGAACTCCGCTTCGTCCAGGATGGTCACACCCAGGCTCTGGGCTTTGGTGTATTTGCTGCCCGGGTCGGCGCCGGCCACCACATAGTCGGTCTTTTTGCTCACGCTGCCGGTGACCTTGGCTCCCACTTCCTGGGCCATGGTTTTGGCAGTGGCCCGGTCCAGGGTGGGCAGGGTGCCGGTGAACACCAGAGTCTTCCCATAGAAGGGATGGTTCTCGTCCTGGGCCGGTCCGGAGGTCATCTCCATGTTCAGCCCCAGTTCCTTCAGCCGTTCCACATAGGCCTGGTTCATGGGATCGGCAAACCAGGTGACCACGCTTTCCGCAATCACCGGCCCGATGTCCGGTGTCTGGGCCAGGTCTTCCTGGTCAGCGGCCATGAGCTTGTCCATGGTTCCGTATTTCCGGGCCAGGGTATGGGCCACCTTGGCCCCCACATGGCGGATTCCCAGGGCAAACAGCAGCTTGTCCAGGCTCTGGTTTTTGCTGGCTGCAATGGCACTCACCAGGTTGTCCGCGCTTTTCGGCCCCATCCGGTCCAGGGTCTCCACCTGTTCCCGGGTCAGCAGGTACAGGTCCCCCGGGTCCTTCACCAGTCCGGCGGCGGTAAGCTGGGCCAGCACGCTGGGCCCGCAGCCGTCGATGTTCATGGCGTCCCGGCTGGTGAAATGGATCAGTCCTTCCCGTCCCAGAGCCGGGCAGTGGGGATTGGTGCAGCGCCAGGCCGCCTCCCCGGCTTTCCGTTCCACCTTCCAGCCGCATTCCGGGCAGGTTTCCGGCATGTGGAATTCCTTTTCTTCCCCGGTGCGCTTTTCCGGCACCACCCGGAGCACTTCCGGGATGATTTCCGCAGCCTTGTTGATGATTACATGGTCCCCGATCCGGATGTCCCGTTCCCTGATGAAATCTTCGTTGTGGAGGGTGGCCCGGCTGATGGTGCTGCCGGAGAGCCGCACCGGCCGGAGCACTGCAGTAGGGGTCAGCACCCCGGTGCGTCCCACCTGGATCACTATGTCTTCCAGCAGAGTCTCCGCCTGTTCCGGCGGGAACTTGTAAGCCATGGCCCAGCGGGGATCTTTGCCGGTGGCTCCCAGGATGTTCTGCTGCCACACGTCGTTTACCTTCACCACCACCCCATCGGTATCGTAGCCCAGGACGGCCCGGCGCTCTCCATGCTTTTTGATCAGTTCATTGGCTTCCTGGATGGTGTCCACCAGTGTCCGCCCTTCGGTGGTGGTGAACCCGTACTGCTGGAGCATATCCATGGAAGCGTTGTGGGTGGGCAGGTTGCCGGCTCCCACCCCCACGCCATAGGCAAAGAAGGCCAGGGACCGCCGGGCGGTGACCCGGGGATCCAGCTGGCGCAGGGAACCGGCCGCCGCATTCCGGCAGTTGGCGAATTCCTGCTCCCCGGCTTCCTGCCGTTCCTCATTCAGTTTCACGAAAGCCTGCCGGGGCATGTACACTTCTCCCCGCACATCCAGCAGTTCCGGGATTTCCATCCCCGGAATGGGCTTCAGCACCTTGGGGATGTTGGCGATGGTCCGGACGTTTTCCGTGACGTTTTCTCCCACCACTCCGTCCCCCCGGGTGGCAGCCCGGACGAACCGGCCGTTTTCGTAGATGATGCTGCAGGCCAGCCCGTCAATCTTGGGCTCCACCACATACTGGACTTTGGCATCCTGGGGCAGCCCTTCATGGACCCTCCGGTCGAATTCTTCCATCTCTTCCGGGGAAAAGGCGTTGGCCAGGCTCAACAGAGGCGTCATATGCCGGACTTCCGTGAACCCGGGCTTGGCATAGCCCCCCACATGCTGGCTGGGAGAATCCGGCGTCACCAGTTCCGGATACTCTGCTTCCAGGGCCTTCAGTTCCCGCATCATGGCGTCGTATTCCGCATCGGTGATCAGGGGATTGTCCTGGACATAATACAAATAGGAATTTTTTTTCATTACGGCCCGCAGCTGGTCGATCCGGGCTGCCGCCGCCTCTTTGGTCATTTCACTCATACTGCACCGCTCCTCAGATCTTCTCCAGGATCTTGTACTTGGTGGCCAGCTGTTTGATGCCGCTGCCCGGAAAGGCCACGGTCACCAGCTGTCCTTCGCTGCCGTCGGGACGGGCCTCGATGATGGTCCCCGTACCGAACTTCTTGTGCCGGCATTTGTCCCCGGGACGGAATTCCGGCACCGCTCCTCCTTCCGGCACGAACCGGCTCCGGGGAGCCGGCGTATCCAGGATGCTGCCGCCCCGGCTCCGGGCAATGGTCCGCAGGCTGGCATGGGTACCGGTGCTGCCCTGATGGCCCCGCTGGCCCCCGTATCCCCCATAGGTGCTCCGGCGCACTGCCACGTTTTCGATCAGGTTCCGGGGAATCTCCTCCAGGAACCGGGAAGGCGGGTACATGACTACATGGCCGTACACCATCCGGCTCCGGCAGTTGGTGAGATACAGCCGCTTCTTGGCCCGGGTGATCCCCACATAGCACAGCCGCCGTTCTTCTTCCAGTTTGTCCTCGTCTTCCAGGCTCCGCTGGCTGGGGAACAGACCGTCCTCCATGCCCCCGATGAACACCACCGGAAATTCCAGACCCTTGGCGGAATGGAGGGTCATCAGGGTGACGGAATCCTGGGTCAGCTTGGCGTCATCGATGTCCGCCACCAGGGCCACATGGTTCAGGAAGTCTTCCAGGGTCTTGTTGTTTTCCTCTCCGGGATCCTTGGCGAATTCGTCGGCGATCCGGAGGAATTCGTTCAGGTTGTCCAGCCGGCTCTTGCTCTGGTCGGATCCTTCCAGACGGAGGGCTTCCAGGTAACCGGATTTTTCCAATACCTGCTCCATCAGGTCCTTCACCGGCAGGGTATCCTTCACCCGGGCCAGTTCCTGGATCATGTCACTGAAGGCCTGGATTTTGGGGAAGGCCCGGCCCAGCAGTTCCCGGGCCTGGACGGTCTGGAGCACTTCCGGCAGGGTCATGCCGCTGTCTTCCAGCAGGGTCCGGACCTTGGCCACCGTGGCTGCCCCGATGCCCCGCTTGGGTTCATTGATGATCCGTTCCAGCCCCTGGATATCCCGTTCGTTGGACAGGAAACGGAGGTAGCTCAGGGTGTCCTTCACTTCCTTCCGGTCGTAGAACTTCAGGCTTCCCACCATTACATAGGGGACCCCGTTGTTGATCAGGTTTTCTTCGAACATCCGGCTCTGGGCATTGGTCCGGTACAGGATGGCCATATCCCCCAGTTTGGTTCCTTCCCGCTGGAGCTTCCGGATCTGGCCCACCACGAATTCCGCCTCTTCCCGGTCGTCCCGGGCCTGGTAATAGGCAATGGGCTGGCCGTTGCCGTTTTCCGTCCACAGGTTCTTGGGACGGCGGGCGGCGTTGTGTTTGATCACCTCATTGGCCGCATCCAGGATCACCTGGGTGGACCGGTAGTTCTGTTCCAGTTTGAAGATCCGGGCCTGAGGGTAGTCCTTTTCGAAATCCAGGATGTTGCTGATGTCCGCCCCCCGCCAGCCGTAGATGCTCTGGTCGATATCCCCCACGGCGCACAGGTTGTTTTCCGGTGCGGAGAGCAGCTTGGCCAGCAGGTACTGGACATGGTTGGTGTCCTGATATTCATCGATGAGCACGTAGTGGAACTTGTTCTGGTACTTTTCCCGGACTTCCGGTACGGTCTGGAGCAGTTTCACCGTCAGCAGCAGCAGGTCATCGAAATCCACCGCATTGCTCTGGACCAGGTGCTTCTGGTATTCGGCATAAATCTCCGCCACCTTTTTGGCGTGATAGTCCTCCGCCTGCCGGGCAAAGGCCGCCGCGTCCACCTGAGCGTTCTTGGCGTTGGAAATGGTGGCCAGGAGCCCCGGAAGAGGATAGAATTTTTCGTCCAGGTTCAGTTTTTTCAGGGCTTCCTTCAGCACATTCTTGCAGTCGGAGGGATCATAGATGGAAAAAGAAGTGGTGTATCCGGGCAGTGCATTGATATCCCGGCGGAGCAGCTGGTTGCAGAATCCGTGGAAGGTGTACAGCCACACATCCTTTGCGGAAGGCCCCACCAGGGCATCCACCCGCTGGCGCATTTCCTTGGCCGCCTTGTTGGTGAAGGTGATGGCCAGGATGTTCCAGGGCTTGACCCCTTTTTCCAGAAGATAGGCGATTTTGGTGGTCAGGGCCTTGGTCTTGCCGCTGCCGGCCCCGGCCAAAATTAAAATAGGCCCGGCAATCTGACGGACTGCCTCAGCCTGCTGTTCATTCAATGAAGCTAAAAGGTCTCTCATTTTTTCCTCGATTCTATGTTTTATTCCCTAATATTCTAACAGATTCGGTGTTTTTTTGCTATAATAGAAGAATCCTTCAATTGAACCTGTTTGAGAAAGGAAGTTATCAATGGAACAATTCTGCGAAAAAGTTTTCCACCTGAAGGAAAACCACACCACCATGCGGACGGAAATCATCGCCGGGATCACCACCTTCATGACCATGGCCTACATCCTGATCGTGAACCCCTCCATCCTGAGCGCCACCGGCATGGACAAAGGGGCCCTGCTGACGGTCACCGCCATTGCCTCCGCCCTGGGGACCTTCTTCATGGCAGCCTTTGCCAACTACCCCTTCGCCCTGGGACCGGGAATGGGGCTCAATGCCTACTTTGCCTACACAGTCTGCCTCCAGATGGGGAACACCTGGGAAATGGCCCTGTCCGCCGTGCTGGTGGAAGGGATTATCTTCATCATCCTGTCCCTGACCTCCATCCGGGAAGCCATCTTCAACGCCATCCCCATGACCCTGAAACAGGCCATTTCCGTGGGGATCGGTCTGTTCATCGCCTTCATCGGCCTGCTGAACGCCCGGATCATCGTGGCCAACCCGGCCACCAAGGTGTCCCTGTATTCCTTCACCAAATCCGTGGCGGACGGCACCTTCCACAGTGTGGGGATCACCGTGCTGATTGCCCTGGCCGGGATCCTGCTCTCTGCTTTCCTGATCATCAAAAACGTCCGGGGGAACATCCTGTTCGGCATCCTGGGCACCTGGATCCTGGGGATGATCTGCGAAGCCACCGGGCTCTACGTGCCCAATCCGGAACTGGGCACCTTCAGCGTGTTCCCCAACCTGTCCGGGGGACTGGCTTCCTTTGCTCCCATTAATCCGGCGCCCCTGTTCCTCCAGCTGGACTTCTCCCATGTGCTGAGCCTGAACTTCTTCGCCGTGATTTTCGCCTTCCTGTTCGTGGATACCTTCGATACCCTGGGGACCCTGATCGGGGTGGCCGCAAAAAGTGACATGCTGGATGAAGAAGGCCACCTGCCCCGGATCAAGGGAGCCCTCATGGCCGACGCCTGCGCCACCTGCACCGGGGCCCTGTTGGGTACCAGCACCGTGACCACCTTTGTGGAAAGCGCTTCCGGGGTATCCGAAGGAGGCCGCACCGGGCTCACTGCCATTACCGTGTCCGTGCTGTTCCTGCTGTCCCTGTTCTTCTCCCCCTTCTTTATGGCCATCCCCTCCTTCGCCACCGCTCCGGCCCTGGTGATCGTAGGCTTCCTGATGTTCTCTTCCGTGACCAAGATCGACATGGGCGACCTGAGCGAAGCCATCCCGGCCTACATCGCCATCATCGCCATGCCTTTCGCCTACAGCATCTCCGAAGGGATCTCCTTCGGGGTCATCACCTACGTGATCCTGAACCTGCTCACCGGCCACAAAGACAAGATCAGCGGCCTGATGTACGTGCTGGCCATCCTGTTTGTGCTGAAATATGTGTTGTTGTAAGACATAAATCAAAGGGGCTGTGAAAAAATGATTCTTCATTTTTTCACAGCCCCTTTTTTATTCCTTCTCCTCCGGCTGGGGCGCCAGCATGATCCGGATGATCTCCTTGTCGGTTTCCTTCATCCCTTCCCGGCCCAGCTGGCTTACGTTCCGGATGGTGGCTTCCACCCCGTTGTTCACGATTCCGTCCCCGCTCTTGAACTCGTTGCCGCTTTTGTACATGGCATAGCCCAGGAGCCCGGCTTCCACGCTGGAAGCAATCTTGGCGGCGCAAGAAGCCTTGGCCCCGTCGCAAATGATCCCGGACACAATGGCCAGGGAATTCACCAGGGTATGGGAAATGGCTTCATACCCTTCCCCGTGGAGATAGGCGATGCCGCAGCCAGCGGCGCACCCGGCGCTGACCGCCCCGCAGTAAGCGGACAGCCGGCCGATGCCGGTCTTTTCGTGGATGGCGATCAGGTTGGACAGCACCAGGGCCCGGTACAGCTTTTCCTTGTCCACATTCAGTTCCTTGGCATATTCGATGACAGGCACCGATACGGTGATTCCCTGGTTGCCGCTGCCGGAATTGATCACCACCGGCAGTTCGCAGCCGTTCATCCGGGCATCGGACCCGGCCGCCGCCTTGGCCACTGCCCGGTTCTTGATGTTGCTGCCGTAGGTCCGCAGCAGCACGGACCCGATGTTGGCCCCGTAGTTCCCCAGCAGCCCCTCTTCGGAAATGGCGCTGTTGCACTGGATCTGGGGATCCAGCATGGGCTTCACGTCTTCCACATCGCAGGTGTTGGCGAAATCCAGGATGTCCCGGATGTTCAGCAGGTTCTTGTCCGCCAGGCCCACTTCTTTGGTTTCATCCTGGCAGCCGGCGCCCCCGTCCTTTTTGGCTTCGTAGACCGTTTCCCCGTCTTTCTGGATCAGCACGATGTTGGTATGGTACTGGGCGATCCGTACCAGAGAGGAATGGTCCCCTTTCAGGAGCTTCACGATAATGTCGAAGATCAGCCCGTTGTCCACCGCTCCCACCTGGATGGGCACGTTTTTCAGGAATTCCTTCATGGCCTGCTTCTGTTCCGGGGTCACTTCCGCAATGACTTCCAGCAGCTTCTCCGATTTGCCCCCTACGATGCCGGCGGCTGCCGCAGCCTGGATGCCTTTCAGCCCGTCGGTATTGGGCACCACCACGCTCTTCACGTTCTTGATGATATTGCCGCTGACCCCGATTTCCACCTTATCCGGCAGTGTACCCAGGATTTCCCGTGCCTTGGCCGCTGCATAAGCGATGGCGATGGGTTCGGTGCAGCCCATGGCCGGCACCAGTTCTTCCTTCAGGATCTGTACATAGGTTCCATATTTTTTATCGGTCTTCTCCATTTTTTCCGCTCCTCTTTTCTTATTTCCGGTTGAAGGTCAGCCGCATCTGATGCCACACCACGTCCCCATGGGTGGAATCGGAGATGCCTTCATCCACGAATCCGAACTTCGCGTAATAGTGGACCAGACGGTCCTTACAGGTCAGGACCACTCCTTTCCGGCCTTCTTTCCGGGCCGCATCGATAAAGTGCTCCAGGACGGTACCGGCCAGTCCCTGTTTCCGACGGGCAGGATCTGTGTCCACCCCGAAGATCATCTGCCAGGCCCCGTCTTCCTGATGCATGTCCGCTTTTTCATACATTTCGTCCGTCAGGTCCGGCTGATCCGTCACCAGGCCGTTTACAAAGGAGACCAACTGGTCCCCGTCCCACATCAGGAAAAAGTGGTTGGGATAGGCCTTCACCCGCTCCTCGATGGATTCCCGGGTAGCCGCTTCTGCCTGAGGGAAGCAGACGGCTTCCAGATGGGCAATGGCGTCCACGTCCTGGGGTTTTGCACAACGGATTTCCATATCAGTTTTCCTCCTCTTGCTGGTTTCTGTTTTTGTTCTGGAGAATGTCCACAATGGTTTCCTCCGTTCCGTCCCCCGGATTTCAGCGTACAGCGGGTCGCTGTCCCGGAGAGCCAGGTACTGTTTCAGGTCAGCATGGCTGGCCAGGATATCCACGAAATCGATCTCCGCGCCGGCGGCAGCCAGCTGGTTCAGGGCATAGAGGGTGTCAGGGCAGCAGTGGCTGCCGATTACTTTGATCTGCATAATGATCGCTCCTTTATTGTACACTATTGAACAGGGATTCTTCCAGTTATTCTTTGGTTCCGCAGCCACAGCCCCCGATCTGGGCGGCAATGGCAGCTTTTTCCGGATCGGTTTTCCGCTCGGATTTCTTGTCCATCCAGCCTTTGCCTTCCACCATCCGGCTGATCATCATGGAAGCCACCGTATCCCCGGAAGAGTTCAGGCAGGTGGCCATGGGAAGAACAGCATCCGGCCCAGGTGCCCGGAGAGGCCAATTACGACATCCGGATGTATATGGACATCCTGGACGAGGAGAACATCCAGATCTGCCAGCACACCTACACCGGCCGGATCACCCATTACGGGGCCCTGGCCTTTGGCATCTCCTCCCATCCCCTGATGCCCACCGCCGCCAAGCTGCTGCTGAGCAAAAAGCGCCCGGAAAAGAACAAGGATCTGGCCCAGAAGCTCATCATCTCCAAAGAAAACATCCACCTGCTGAAGCTGTACAATCTGTTTGTGGTGTTGTAAAAAAGAGGCTGTGAAAAAATGATTTCTCATTTTTTCACAGCCT
>ENA-ORRO01000224-ORRO01000224.1-human-gut-metagenome-genome-assembly--contig:-NODE-224-length-50064-cov-5.113000_pt1 | contig 50064 bp, 38 predicted proteins | sample MGYA00242176_ERZ509136 | MGnify/ENA primary metagenome ERZ509136 (study PRJEB26280, sample SAMEA2338644) | human gut metagenome | biome: human gut; feature: human-associated habitat; material: faeces...
GGCAACCATTATCGATCCGGAAAACAATCCCAAGCAGGAAGAGTATGCACAACTGCTGTTCGAGTTGCGTAAGAAAAAAGGCATGACTATTGAAGAAGCCCGTAAGCTGGTAACCAACCCGCTTTATCTGGGCTGTCTGATTATCAAGAACGGCGATGCCGACGGTCAGTTGGCAGGTGCACGCAATACTACCGGCGATGTGCTTCGTCCGGCTTTGCAGATTATCAAGACTGCTCCGGGCATTACCTGCGTTTCCGGTGCTATGTTGTTGCTGACGCATGCTCCCGAATATGGTAAGAATGGTATTCTGGTAATGGGTGATGTTGCCGTTACTCCCGTTCCCGATGCTTCTCAACTGGCGCAAATTGCTGTTTGTACTGCACGTACGGCTCAGGCTGTCGCAGGTATTGATCCGAAAGTGGCGCTGTTGAGTTTCTCTACAAAAGGTTCTGCAAAACACGAAGTGGTAGACAAAGTGGTAGAAGCCCTGAAGATTGCCAAAGAAATGGATCCGTCCCTGAAGATTGACGGTGAACTGCAGGCCGATGCTGCACTGGTTCCGAAGGTAGGCGCCAGCAAAGCTCCGGGTTCAGAAATCGCTGGAAAAGCCAACGTACTGGTGGTTCCGTGTCTGGAAGTCGGAAACATCTCTTACAAACTGGTAGAACGTCTGGGACATGCAACTGCCGTAGGACCGATCCTGCAGGGTATCGCCCGTCCGGTCAACGACTTGTCTCGTGGATGCAGTGTAGACGACGTATATAAGATGATTGCCATCACAGCTAACCAGGCCATCGCTGCCAAAGCTCAGTAATCATCCGAATCTTATCCATATCCATAATGCCACTCCCCTTTCTCGCAGAGTGGCATTATGATTTTCACTATTCTAAAAAAATATTCCAATTATATGAAAGTATTAGTACTCAACTGTGGTAGCTCTTCAATCAAGTACAAACTGTTTGAAATGACTACAAAAGAAGTCCTCGCGCAAGGAGGAATCGAAAAAATCGGCCTTCCGGGCTCTTTCCTGAAGCTTACTCTGCCGAACGGTGAAAAGAAAATCCTCGAAAAAGACGTACCGGAACACACTACCGGCGTACAATTCATCTTCGATACACTGACCAATCCTGAATACGGTGCTGTAAAAAACCTGCATGAAATCAAAGCTGTGGGTCACCGCGTACTGCACGGAGGTACCAAGTTCAGTGGTTCTGTACTGATTGACGATGCCGTGATTGCAGCCGTAGAAGAGTGCTGCGACCTGGGCCCGCTTCACAACCCGGCTAACCTGAAAGGTATCTATGCCGTTCAGAAACTGTTGCCGGAAGTGCCGCAGGTAGCCGTATTCGATACTGCTTTCCACCAGACTATGCCGGACTATGCATACCTGTATGCCATTCCTTACAGCTATTATGAAAAATACGGTATCCGCCGCTACGGTTTCCACGGAACTTCTCCCCGCTATGTTTCAAAACGTGTATGTGAATTCCTGGGTATCCCGCAGGAAGGCAGCCGTATCATCACCTGCCACATCGGTAACGGTGGTTCCATCGCTGCTGTAAAAGACGGAAAATGTATCGATACCAGCATGGGACTGACTCCGCTGGAAGGCTTGATGATGGGTACTCGTAGTGGAGACATCGACGGAGGTGCCATCACTTACATCATGAAGAAAGAAGGCCTGACTCCAGATGAAATGTCTACCCTGCTGAACAAGAAGAGCGGTGTGCTGGGTATGTTCGAAAAATCAAGCGACATGCGTGAGCTGGAAGATGCCGTAGCCAGAGGCGAAGAACGTGCCATCCTGACTGAAAACATGTACTTCTACCGCATCACCAAATACATCGGTGCATACGCTGCTGCCATGGGAGGCGTCGACGTCATCCTGTTCACAGGTGGTGTAGGTGAAAACCAGGCTACTGCCCGTGCCGGTGTCTGCAAGACTTTGGGCTTCCTGGGCGTAGAAATCGATCCGGAAAGAAACAAAGTTCGCGGAAAAGAAGCCATCATCTCTACTGACAATTCCAAAGTAAAAGTCGTAGTCATCCCGACCGACGAAGAGCTGATGATTGCTACCGACACCATGAACATCCTGAACAGCAAATAAACCACAGGAATCCTAAAAGAGTTAAAAGAGGATACCCCCTGACAGGAATTCACTATCTTTGCCGAGGAAACGAAAGCAAGGAAAAGGAATCCCCGCAAGGAGTATCCTCTTCTTTTTTGCTCCGCTTTCAGTTAAAATAAAAAACATCCCACTATGAGCAAAAAGATTGTAACATTTGGAGAAATCATGCTCCGTCTCACCACACCCGACAACCTGCGTATTCAACAAAGCCACGACTTCCTTGTCAATTATGGAGGAAGTGAAGCCAATGTAGCCATTTCCATTGCCAATTTTGGCGGAGAAGTGGAATACATCACGCGTTTGCCGGACAATGCACTGGGAGAAACTTGTATCGCAGAACTCCGTTCACATAACATCGGCACGAAGCACATTCTTTTTGGCGGACACCGACTTGGTACATATTACATGGAAAAGGCTGCGGCCATGCGTAACTCCAACGTCATCTACGACCGTGAAAACTCGGCTTTCTCCGAACTGAAACCCGGTATGATCAACTGGCGGGAAATCTTCAAGGATGCCGCCATCTTCCACTGGTCAGGCATCGATGCCGCACTGACTCCGGGCTTGGCCGACGTTTGTAAAGAAGCCATCGACATTGCCAAAGAAATGGGACTGACCATCTCTTACGACATCAACTACCGCAAAAACTTGTGGAATTATGGGAAAACGGCTCAAGAGGTATTGCGTCCGCTAATGACCAGCAGCGACATCATGTTCGGAAGTGAAGGCGAATATGCCCTCGTGACTGGCATTCCGGCTCCCGGCTTCAAAGCCACCAAGAGCGGTGAGAAATACGACACAGCTGCCTACGAGAAATTCTGCCAAGGCATCAGCCAGCAGATTCCGAACTGCAAGTACATCTACATTGCCCTGCGTAACGTCATGAGTTCCGAGCACCACACATTTGCCGGCATTCTCTATGCCCACGGTGAAATGAAATACACCCGCGTGTTCGACATCGACAACGTCATCGACTGTGTAGGAGTAGGTGACGCCTTCTGTGGCGCCATGCTGTATGCACAGAATGCATTCGAAGACAATCAGAAACGTGTAGATTTTTCAACAGCTGCTTCTGTATTGAAGAATACCATTGCCGGCGACTACAACATGGTCAAGGTATCCGAAGTAGAAGGTCTGCTTGCCCGTCAGGAAAGCGGAGAAGTGGCCCGATAAACCACATACAAACCTCATAAGCAACAGGCGGTGGCAAGAACCCATTCTTGTCACCGCCTGTTGCTTTTCCTATGTGATAGCGAATCACTCCACCGAAGTTTCACCTTCAATATATTGTTCCAGGAACATATTCTCTCCGTCAAACACCGCATACGAGAACTCCGTAATCCAGTCGCCGAGAATCATCATCCGCGAGGTTCGGCTCAACATCAAATCCAGCATGATGTGACGGTGTCCGTAAATAAAGAAATTTATGTCAGGATGGCTCTTCAAGTATTCTTTTGAAAACAATACCAGCGGTTCCTTATCCTCTCCCATATAATCCGGCTCGCGTCCGTTTTCTCTTTTCAGACGGCTGTGCTTGGCCCATTCCAGTCCGAACTCCACACTCCAGCGCGGATGAAGCATCGAAAACAGGCGTTGCAGCGTCTTGCTGTGAAACATCGTCCGCAACAGTTTGAACTTCCGGTCGTTGTCGCCCAGTCCGTCACCGTGTCCCAGGAAAAACTCTTTTCCGTAAATTTCGCACGTCAACGGTTCCCGGTGCAGAATCACACCACACTCTTTTTCCAGATAATCTCCACACCAGATGTCGTGGTTCCCGATGAAAAAGTGCACTTCCACCCCCATGTCTGTCAGTTCGGAAAGTTTTCCCAGGAAACGGGTATAGCCCTTCGGAACCACCAGCTTGAACTCATACCAAAAATCGAACATGTCGCCCAGCAAATACACGGCAGCCGCCTGATGCTTGATGCTGTCCAGAAAGTTCACCAGCCGACGTTCTTGCGTACGACCGTGCGCAATGGCTCTTGAACCCAAATGAGCATCCGAAAGGAAATATACACTTTTCATCGTATCCATAAGCATTTGTTTACATAAATCCCAGTTCCAGTTTTGCCTCTTCCGTCATCATGTCCTTGTCCCATTCCGGTTCAAAGACCAGATTGATCTGTGCAGATTTTACCCCTTCCACCGATTCCAGCTTCTGGCGTACATCCTCCATGATGAAATCGGCTGCCGGACAGTTGGGAGCCGTCAAGGTCATATCGACGGTCAGCTCGCCGTCGTCCTGAAGGTCTATCTTATAAATCAAGCCTAAATCGTACACGTTTACCGGAATTTCCGGGTCGTACACGGTTTTCAGCATATCCACAATCTTTTCCTCAATTTTCAACTTCTTGTCGTTGTCCATAATCATTCAATCTTTATTCTTTGTTGCAAACATAGGTAAAAATCTCCATTTTTTCATCCTTACCCTGCAAAAAAACGAACTCAAAGACGTCCTTCATCTCCGTAACTATAGTAACTTCCGTCCGAAACAACCAGATGGTCCAACAAGCGGATGTTCATGGTACGCCCTGCTTCCAGCAACGCATGGGTCAGACGGTCGTCATCCTGACTTGGCCGGGTGTTTCCAGAAGGATGGTTGTGACAAAGAATCATGGAAGTGGCCCGTTTCAACAGTGCCTCCCGCAAGATACAACGCACGTCCACCTGCGTGGAGGCCAATCCTCCCTGACTGATTTTCACGGCATCAATGACCTTGGCAGCCTGATTGAGCAGCATCACCCAACATTCTTCTACGGGCAAGTCGCACAGCAATGGATGAAAAAAGGTATACACGTCCTGCGAACTGGTAATCCGCTTACGCTCGGAAGGTTCCTCTTCCCGTCTCCGCTTTCCCAACTCTGAGGCTGCCAGAATCGTGACAGCCTTTGCCGGACCAATCCCCTTGTAACGGCACAAATCGTCTACCGTATATTTTCCAAGCTCACTCAACCGGTTATGACAATCTTCCAGCACTTTCCGCATCAATCCTACCGCCGTATCCTCCGCATTGCCGGAACCAATCAATATAGCCAGCAGTTCTGCATTGCTCAGTGCCGCAGGGCCATGCAGCATCATTTTCTCCCGGGGCCGATCCTCTTCCGCCCACTGGGTTATACGCAATTTCTCGTTCATGGTTCTTCCTTTTAAAAGTGACTGACGGAACCATCGGACCGGAGAAAAAGGAATTCTTCTATTTATAAAAAGTTTTTTCGAAAGCAGAGAATGACTTTCCTCCGCATACACAGCGTTTCCACCATGCCCGTAAAAAACCGGAACCATAGCCCGTCAACTGTATAAACGCAGCAAAGACGGATAGTCCACCAATTTTCAGACTTTTATTACGAAGAGAAGCGTCTGTAAAAATAACGACGGCAAACAAAGCCAGTAAAAGCAGGCTCCACGGACAGATAAAAGCAGCCAGCAGAACCAGTACCACACCGACCGTAAACACTGCCGGCAACAGATGTACCACTTTCAACGATTCCGGATATTTCTTGTACAAGTCAATACGGGCAATGCCGGAATTGTGTACCTGCTTGAAAAATTTCTTCAAATCCGTACGGCGCTTATGCCACACCCATGCTTCCGGAAACAACCGACAGCGATATCCTCCCTTGAAGATACGGATACTGAAGTCGATGTCCTCGCCGAAACGCATCCGGGAGAATCCGCCCAGTGACTTATACACATCGGCCCGGACTCCCATGTTGAAACTGCGGGGGTAGAACTTGTCCATTTTCTTCTTTCCTCCCCGGATTCCTCCCGTGGTGAAAAAAGAAGTCATGGCATAATTGATGGCTTTCTGTACGTCAGTAAACGAATCGTGCGCCCGGTCGGGACCACCGAACGCATCTGCCGGTTCCCGCTGCAATTCCGCTTCCACCGCAGCCAAGTAAGTAGCAGGCAAAATACAATCGGAATCCAGAATCAGCAGATACTCTCCACGACTCCGTTCGACCGCATAGTTCCGCGTCTGCCCCGGACCGGAGTTCGGTTTCTCAAAATAATGGACATCCAGTTTTCCTTCATATTTTTCCACAACCTGCTTGCACGGAATGGAAGAACCGTCTTCCACTACCACCACCTCGAAGTCCTTATAGGTCTGTCCGGTCAGGCTCTGCAACAGTTCGTCCACCTCATCCGGGCGGTTGTACACCGGTATGACCACTGAATATTTCGGATTCATCGTTCCTCCCCTTTCTCAATCTTTTTCAATTAACACCGTGGCATACGCTGAGATACCTTCTTCCCGTCCGGTAAATCCCAGTTTCTCGGTCGTGGTTGCCTTGATGGAGACATCGTCTGCCTCCACGCCCATCACCTTTGCCAGCACTTCCTGCATTTCCGGAATGCGGTTTTTCAGTTTCGGACGTTCGGCACACACCGTCGCATCGATATTCCCTACCCGATAGCCTTTTTCGGCAATCAGTTCCACGGTTTTTGCCAGCAGAATCTTGCTGTCGATATTCTTGAATTCCACCGAATTGTCGGGGAAATGATAGCCAATGTCACGCAGGTTGGCCGCTCCCAGCAGTGCATCACAGATGGCATGAATCAGCACGTCGGCATCCGAATGCCCCAACAAGCCCAATTCATGTTCCAAGCGAATTCCACCCAGCCACAATTCACGTCCCGGCACCAGACGGTGCACATCGAACCCAAATCCAACTCTTATCTTCATCGTATGTAAAAATCAAGAAGTTTTTCATTTTCCAAATATCCCTCCAGATGATTGCCTATCTGCACAGGACCTACCCCCACCGGCGTACCAGTAAACAGCATATCTCCAATCTTCAAGGTGCAGAAACGGCTGACGTAGGCAATAATCTGGTCTACGGTGAACAGCATGTCGCCCGTATTTCCCTGCTGTACCGTCTTTCCATCGATATCCAAATGGAAATTCACGTGCTGAATGTCGCCTACTTTTTCCACCGGCACCCAATCGCCGATGGCTGCCGAGTTGTCAAATCCTTTGCACAACTCCCAAGGCTTTCCCTCGGCACGGAACTTGCGCTGCAAGTCGCGGGCCGTAAAATCAATGCCTACGGTCACCGCATCATAATAGCGATGGGCAAAACGTTCAGAGATGTTTTTTCCCAGGCGGCAGATACGCACCACCATCTCCGTTTCGTAATCCACCTGTTCACAAAAATCAGGGATAAAAAAAGGCTTGCTGTCTTTCAGCAAGGCAGAGTCCGGCTTCATAAAGATGACCGGTTCTTGGGGCAAGGCTTCTCCTGCATGCAGTTCATGGCAATGCAGGCTGTAGTTCATGCCTATAGCAATAATTTTCATGGAGTTATTTCTTTATAATTTCATTCAAACGATTGAACATCACGGCCAGATGGGCATACAGTGACGTGTTCTGCACCACGATGGTTTCCGGCACACGGATACGGAACGGCGTAAAATTCCATACAGCCTTGATTCCTCCGGCCACCATCTTGTCTGTAATGTCCTGTGCGATGTTGATGGGTACGGTCAGCACCCCGATTTTCACCCCGTCTTTCGCCATCCGCTGTTCAAACTCATCAGTATGATAAATGGGAATTCCCTCTACGGTAGTTTCCACCAGATTCGGATTAATGTCGAATGCACCTACAATCTTCAATCCGAAATGCGACAGACCGGAATCCCTCAGCAAGGCGCCTCCCAAACTGCCGACTCCGAACAGATAGGCCTTGTGCATGTTCGTAAATCCCAGAAAGTCTTCCAGCACCTGAATCAGCAAATCCACTTCATACCCCACCCGCGTACGTCCGGAGATATCCACATACGAAAGATCTTTCGCTATCTGTGAGGCATCAATGTTTATCTGTCTGGAAATCTGAGTAGAAGACACATATTTCTCCCCTTTCTCTTTCATCAGCTTCGCATTCGAAAGATACCACGGGAGTCTGCGTAAAGTAGGCTCAGGAATCTTGTCCGTAATTTTACGACTTCGTACAGCCATCCAGATTTGCTCTATTATTCAATAGTGCAAAATTAAACTATTTCTCGTAAATCGAGGGTACGATTTCTGAAAAATGTCATACCTTTGAAGCGGATTAAATTAAATTCACATGAAAAAGAACGACTGGAAAGAGCGCTTGAACATTGTATATTCCACCAATCCGGATTTCAATTATGACAAAGGAGAAGAAGTAGAAACGGAAGCTCTCGACCCGAAACAGCAGAAGCTGAGAGTCAGCATCGAGAAAAAAGGACGAGGAGGAAAAACCGTCACCGTCGTATCCGGATTTATCGGCTCGGAAGAGGACTTGAAGGAACTGGGCAGAAAGCTCAAGACGAAATGTGGCGTGGGAGGTGCCGTGAAGGATGGAGAAATTCTCATTCAAGGAGAATTCAAGCAGCGTATCATTGATTTGCTGAAAACAGAAGGATACAGTCAGACTAAATAAAGGACGATTTTTTTCACGCTCTACTGCCACTTTATTTCAAACGCATTTCGATTTTTACCTCGTCACGAACGTGACGACACCTTGACACGAACGTGTCGAGCTCTCCGCACGAACGTGACTACCTCTCATCACGTTCGTGTCAAGGTATTTAAGCAAAGTAATTTGCTCTTTATTGAGCTGCGATTACCTTATCCAGCAAGGCGGCCAGTTCTTTCACCTTTTCCGGATGCTGAGCTGCCACATTCACCTTTTCAGAAGGATCTGTACGCAGATTATACAACTGAGGTTCCGGAGAGTTTCCCAATTCCGTCTTGGTCCAATATTCCAAAGCAGGTTTGTCACTTGGCTGCAAATATTTCCATTCTCCCTGAATAATAGCCAGTGTATTGTTCAAATTCTGCTCTACCACATATTCCCTGTCGGTCTGGTCTTTTCCCATCAAAGCCTGTGAACGGGCATGACTGTCGGGAGCTACCCCTTTGGCCAACGGCATTTCCATAATCTCGGCCAAGGAAGCAAACACATCAATCTGTGAGAACAATCCCTGCTGCTTGCAAGGTTTCTGAATAGCTGCCGGCCAACGTACAATAAATGGGATACGGGTACCGGCTTCATACAAACTGTATTTTCCACCCCGGTAGATACCCATCGGAGTATGTCCATTCAACATCTCGCGGGCCTGGTCCTGATATCCATCGTCTATTACCGGGCCGTTGTCGCTAGTAAAAATAAACAAAGTGTTATCGGCAATACCCAAACTGTCTAAGGTATGCATAATCTCACCAATGGTCCAGTCCAGCTGAAGAATGACATCTCCACGGGTTCCCAGCCCGCTCTTTCCGGCAAAACGCGGATGGGGTACACGTGGCACATGCACATCCTGTGTTCCCATATACAGGAAGAAAGGCTTGTCGGTAGACGAGCAAATGAAGTCTTTGGCCTTTCCAGTGATGACATCAGCAATCTCCTCATCATTCCACAAAGCCGACTTTCCGCCTGTCATCCAACCGATACGCGGGATACCGTTGATAATGGTATTATTATGTCCCTGACTGGGTTTCAATTTCACCAGTTCCGGATTCTCTTCTCCCGTGGGCCAGTTGCCGACCTTGTGGTCATAGCTCACGGTAATAGGGTCAGAAGGGTCCAGTCCGGCCACCCGTCCATTTTCTACAAACACACAAGGCACACGATCTACCGTAGCCGGAATAATGAACTCGTAGTCAAAGCCGATGCTTTGAGTGTTAGGTTTAATCAGTCCGTTAAAGTTGGTTCCTCCTGCAGGTCCCAGCCCCAAATGCCATTTTCCCACGGCGCCTGTATGATACCCCGCTTCGTGAAATACGTCAGCCAAGGTTACGCAAGTGGTGTCGATTATCAGTTCTGAGTTTCCAGGAGCAATACCCGTATTTTCTTTTCTCCACGGATAGCAACCTGTCAGCATACCATAGCGCGACGGTGTACTGGTGGCCGAAGTAGCATACGCATTGGTAAACTGGACTCCCTGTGCAGCCAGTTTGTCAATGTTCGGAGTAGAAATCTTCGTGGCTCCGTAACAGCTCAAATCACCGATGCCCAAATCGTCCGAATAAATAAAAATCACATTCGGCCGCTTCAAATCGGGCGCTTCCTGCTTCTGAGCCTGAGCGCATCCAGTCAATCCTGCCAAACCGGAAAAGGCAGAAAAATAAACAATAAGATTCTGATTCATGTTTCTATATTTAGGTTAGTAAGTGCAAACTACTGTTCCTCGCCCTGACGGTAAGCCATCGGCGTCAGCTGATAGGCTTTTTTGAAAAGCTTGCTGAAATAACGCGGCGAACTGAACCCTGTCTGGTCGGATATCTGCGTGACATTCAGTTCCGGATTGTTGCGCAACAAGAAGGCCGCTTTCTTCAAACGCAACGTAATGAAGAAATCGTTCGGAGTCTGCCCGGTAATGGCCTTGATTTTCGCATACATCCTGGTACGTGAAACCAACATTTTCTGAGCCAGCATATCAATCGTAAAGTCCGAATCATCCAAATGCTGTTCGAAAACCGCAATCACTTCGTCCAAAAATTCCTTGTCCAGCGGATTCGTAGCCAGTACAGGAGTATCCACAGTAGGCTGCTTGGTAAAATACTCCTGCAGCTTGCGACGGTTATTGACCAGGTTGTTGCAACGGAACACGAGCAGACGTGAATCAAACGGCTTCGTAATGTAATCGTCGGCACCAATTTTCAGCCCTTCCAAGTTTTGTTCTATCTCTGTGCGGGCAGTAAGCAACACCACCGGAATATGGCATGTATCCAAATTTCCTTTCAACTGTTTCACCAGTTCAATACCCGACATACGCGGCATCAGCACATCGCTCAATACGATGTGCGGAGAAACCTCAGCCACCTTTTCCAAGGCATCTTGCCCGTCTACCGCCGTAGTCACCTCATACAATCCTTCAAAAAGTTCAGCCAACATCCGGCGAATAGAAGCATTGTCTTCCACAATCAGGATACGAGGACGGAATCCATCCTTTCCTCCTACCAGCCCTTCGACAGAGGCATCCTTCTCATCCGACAATTCGGTAGCCAGTTCTTTCTTCTGTTCATCAAGCGTCAACTGACTGATAATGGCCCCGTCTGCAGCTTCAAGAATCTCATCCGGATCATAGAGTTCTTTTCCCAAAGGAATGCGTACGGTAAATTTCGCACCTTCGCCTTTGACACTTTCCACGGAAATCTTTCCGTGATGCAATTCCACAATACCCTTCGTCAAGGCCAGTCCGATACCTGTACCTACATTAAATTCCGTATCGGCCGAACTTTGATAAAAACGGTCGAAAATCTTGTCTATGTCTGCCGGAAGAATTCCACTGCCATTGTCTTCTACCGAGAACCAGGCTTCCGTATCTGTCACTCCTACCTCCATCACAATCTTTCCTTGTGAAGGTACGTGCTTCATGGCATTCGACAGCAAATTGTTAATCACCTTCCGCATCTGCTTCCAGTCGAACCACAATTCAATGTCATCCTGCGACTTATGAAACTCAAAATGTATTTGTTTACTCTCTGCATACGGCTGGAAAAGCAAATACGTTTCATTCAGGAAATTTACCAAATTCATCCGGCTGACTTTCAGCTTCATCTTTCCTTGTTCCTGTTTCCGGAAATCCAACAGCTCCCCTATCAGTTCCTTCAGCTGCATACCACTTTTATAAGCCAGCAACACGGTGGAATACATGGAAGGAGAAAGCTGAGGCATCTGCATCAACTTTTCCAGTTGTCCTAAAATCAAGGTAAGCGGTGTGCGGAATTCATGTGAGATACTGGTGAAGAAGCGCAATTTATTCTGGTTCAGTCGTTCGATATCCTGCAAATGACGTTGTTCATAAGTCAACGAGGCCTGCAGCTTCACCCTGCTCTGATACATCCGCATCAGATAGAAAACAATTCCTCCCACCAGCAACACATACAACAAGAAAGCCCATTCCGATGCATAAAAAGGCGGCTTTACCACAATCTGCATGCAAATAGGTTTGCTCAAGCTGTCGGGATTGGCAGAACGTACCCACAAAGTATATGCTCCGGAATTCAGGTTCGTATATGTAATGACCGGCTGCTCCCTTACTTTGGTCCACTCCTTGGAGAAGCCCTCCAGCAGATATTCCATCTGCTCCCGGTTTTCAGGGATATAATTGGAAGTAGAGAAGTAAATACTGAACATATTCTGATCGGCCTTCAGCGTAATGCAAGAAGTATGGTTCAATTCATGCGACAAGATTCCGCTGGCATCGTTCACCCCGATTTCCTTTCCGTTTACCACCAGACGCGTCCACATGATATGATACGGTTTCAGACGGTAATTCAAGCTATTCAAGGAGAACATGACCATACCTGATGTGCCTCCCAAAAAGACTTCCTTCTTTTTAGAAAGATACAAGGCATTTTCATTGACGGAATTCAACGGGAAGCCGTTTCCCGACCAATAATTCCGAATTGTGCCTTTCCGATAATCGAAACAGGAAAATCCCTGATTGGTTATCATCAGCAGTTCTTTATGGTCTCCCTCACAGACCTTGTAGATACAGTCATTTGAAAAGCCGCTGTTAGACACGTCGTAATTACGGAAAGTTCTCGTCCGTTGGTCCAGACAATCAAGCCCGCTGCCGGATGTACAGAACCATATTTTATTTTCGCTGTCGCAAAAGATGCTGTTCACATTGTTATTGCTGATTCCCGGTTCTCCTTTCCGATACACATAATGTGTCAAGGCATCGGTCTTAAAATCGTACGAGAAGACCCCTTCTCCTGTCACAGCCATCCATAAGACACCGTTTTTATCAAATTCCAGATCGGCCACCATACGAATGAGTTTCCCCTCCTTGTGCGACTGAAACAACTGTCGGCATTTGCCGGTAGCACGCGAAAACAGACAGACTCCCGATTGCGTGGCAACGACCAGACTATCTTTATAAGGAACGATGTCACGCACAATATCGGAAGGTATACTTTCCTTGTCGCCTTCCACTTTCCGATAGACAGAAAAACGTCCGGTCTTAATGTCCAGCTTGTTAATTCCACCAAGATGCAATCCCAGCCACATACAATCTGCCGCTTCATCATACCAGATGGCCTTTACATTATTATGCGAAATACTGTTGACCGACGAACGATGCGTATACCACTGAAAAGTATTCTTCACGGGGTCAAAGACATTCAGTCCACCCCCTTCCGTACAAATCCAGATATTTCCCCGCTTGTCCTCAATCATATTTCCCACAACCGGACTGCTGAGACCTCTTGCTGGAGTATCTGCCTGACGGAAGAAACGATATATGGCATATTCAGGATTAAAATAGTTCACTCCACCAAAGTAGGTACCGGCCCAAATGGTTCCCTGGGCATCTTTCCGTATGCACCATACAGAAGAATGCGTAAGTCCGTATGGCTGCTCTCCTTCCGTATAATGCGTAATCACCCCCGTTTGCAGATTCATGCAATCCAGTCCGGCTTCCGTACCTATCCACATACAGCCCTCGTTGTCTTCCTCAAAACAACGCACAAAATTTGAAGAAAGTGTCTGCGTAGAATGAGCCTCGGCCTTAATGTTCCGGATATTACCTTTCCGGTCCAGAAGGAATATGCCGTTGTTCCAGGTCCCTACCCAAATACGATGCGATGCATCTTCATACACAGACGAAATACGCTGGGAACGGATGACATGCGACAAGTTTCTATCCTCCGACAAACAATACAATCCCTCATGTTCCGTCCCAATCCAAAAACGTCCGGCTGAGTCCTGAAACAAAGAAGAAATGTCTCCTTCGGACGAAGGCAGACGGTAATAACTGTCAAAACTGGAAGTCTGCTCATTATAGTGAAAAATCTCATTGCCACAAGCTACATAAAGACCGTTATGGTAAGTAATGGCATCCACTTTCCCGCTAAGCAAGGTGGTAAATCGACGGGTATCCATGTCAAAACTGGCCACTCCATCCATGCAAAGCAAATAAAGATGTCCTTTCTGGTCGCCGGTAATACGAAGCAAATGATTTGAAAAGAGGCTGTACGGATTGTTTTTCTCCAAACGATAGATAGTGATGTCATTACCATCGTAACAGTTCAACCCCTCTCTTGTGCCAATCCATATCAGATTATTCTCATCCACATAAATATCATTCACCGAAATCTGTGACAATCCGTTATCGGTAGACAAATGTTTAAAAGTAATATTTTGAGCCGCCAGCCGAGGAAGATGCATGACCAGCAGTCCGAATAATAAAAAGCAATAAAATATTAATTTCTTCATGTTTTTAGTAAGGTTCATCGAAGCAATATCTTGCAATATTCGATAAAAATCTTGAAATATACAAGGGCAAAAAAACAAAAAAGACAATATCAATACACCATTTGTACAATTTAAGAACATTAATCGACTCTAAAATTATTTTATTTGTTTCTAGATAAAAAATTAATACAAAAACTTAAATCACAATGGTATGAAATGTCTTTTCTTCCTTTTTTTTCTCCTTTCCACTTTATACGTACAAGCTGAAAAATACGACTTCGAAGATGCGATTCCTTCCTCTATACAAACAACGGAAGGAAATCGTATCAGTCTCAGCACCACCTATTATAAAGAAGGAAGGAAAAGCCTGGAATGGGATTACCAGCCCCAGTCCTACCTGATTTTTCATGTTCCCGTACAGCTCAATTCTTCCACAGTGCAGAACTATGGCATTACGCTATGGATTTACAATGAAATTCCTCAAAAGGACTCCCTGCGCTTTGAATTCCTGGATGAAAAAGGAACCGTACAGTTCCAATTCAGTTTCCATCTGGCCGCCACCGGATGGAGAGCTTGCTGGATAGGCTTCAAACACATGCAAGGAAAGAAAGAGAACCTGTCTCTTGCCCAATGCCGGATAACCTCACCTGCTACAAAAGGCAAAATTTACCTGGACCGGATGACTTATCCTGTCAAAAAAATCAACGACCGTACCACACCCGACAAACAAATGCCGGATAACAATTCACTGAGTTCACGCAATCTATGGCACTGGTGTAGGCTTTGGGAATGGGAGCAATACGAAGATCTGCCCAACAGCCCCAAGAAACTCACCACACAGGAAAAGGAAACCCTGCAAAGAATAATGGAAAAAGTTTCAGATTATTGCCGTGAAAACCTCTCCCGAAAATACATTTCCCAGGCAACAAGCCTCTTCGAAAGCTGTCACATCCAAAAGTCTGGCAACGGATACATCGGCAAACCTCTTGTAGCCCCCGATGAGAAATCAGCAGAGGATATTACCTGGCAGGATGTAGAAAATATATTAAGTGGATTCGCCGCCGACTATCTCTTCAACGGAAACCTGCACGCTCGGGAGCTTTATTTCGAGACATTCCGCTATGCCATCAACCAGGGATTTGCCTACGGAAGCGGCATGGGTACCAACCATCATTATGGCTACCAGACCCGACAAATCTATCTTTCTGCCTGGCTGATGCGAAAAGAAATCTGTCAGCAACCCGACAAAAAGGACATAATGGATATGCTTACTTATTGGTCTGGAATTCAAGAAACAAGAAAACCTTGCAAAGAAGGAAGAGATGAACTGCTCGACACATGGCATACCTTACTAATACCCAAAGTAATTGCAGCCCTGCTTCCAGAAAAAGATACAGAAAAAGCCCATCGGATGACTCAGTTATCTCAATGGTTATCCAGCTCACTACGTTTCACTCCGGGCACTTTAGGAGGTATCAAGGTGGATGGAACGGCCTTTCACCACGGAGGATTTTATCCAGGATACACCACCGGAGCGCTAGGAGCCGTCGGAAGCTACATCGGCTTTACACTTGACACACCCTATCAAATCACTCCACAAGGACGAACGGTATTCCGTCTGGCTTTGGAAAGCATGCGCAATTATTGTAACTGGCAAGAATGGGCTCTTTCACTAGGCGGACGACATCCCTTCAGTGGAAAAATGGAGAAATCGGATATTGAAGCTTTTGCCATGCTGGCACTGGCCGAGAAAAAAGAAGGACAGGCGTTCGACCGTCAGTTGGCAGCAGATTACCTTCGCCTGCAACCGAACCCGACTGTCATGCACAACTATTTCGTCGCAGAAGGTTGCCAAGCTGCCTCCAATCCGGAAGGTTTCTTTGTTTTTAATTACGGATCAGCCGGAATTTACCGGTACGGGAAATACATGGTCACCCTAAAAGGCTATAACACGGATGTATGGGGAGCTGAAATCTATCAGAAAGACAACCGCTACGGACGTTACCAAAGTTACGGAGCAGTCCTGTTGATGGGCAACGGGAAACCTGTATCCCGTAAGGGTAGCGGCTTTAAAGAAGAAGGTTGGGACTGGAATCGGTTGCCAGGCACCACCACTATTCACCTTCCTTTTCATCTGCTCGACAGTCCACGCAAGGGTACCACTATGGTCCGTTCCAAAGAAAACTTCTCGGGATGCAGTTCTCTGAAAGGAAAATACGGACTTTTTGCCATGAAACTTACGGAAGGCGAGTTGCCTAACTTTACACCTGATTTCGTGGCCCGCAAATCCGTAGCATGTTTCGGCAACCGGATTATCTGTCTGGGAAGCGGCATTCACAACAGCAATTCGGACTACCCTACCGAAACCACTCTGTTTCAATGTGCCCTTCCTAAAAATTACAAGAGATACATTCAAACGGACCCCCAAATACTTCGAGATCCTTTCGGAAACTATTTTTATGTGAAAGACGGAGAAGTACAACAAGCCGAAGGACTGCAACATTCCTTCCACAATAAAAATAAAAAAGCGACAGAGGGTAACTTCCTTACCGCATGGATTAACCACGGAAAAGCTCCCCAGAATGCACAATATGAATACCTGATTTTGCTCCAGCCCACTGCCGAAGAAAGAAAAGGTGCACTCGAAAGTTATACGATACAGCAGCACGACAACCAGGCACACATCCTGTTCGACAAACTGACACAGGTCACTGCCTGCGCTTTCTTCGAAACCTACAATTGCACGCAAGCCCCCTTCCTCCAGAAGGCCGATGCCGAAACACTGGTCATGTACAAACCGGAAGGTCAGTCGGTCTGGCTCAGCATTTGCTCACCCAACCTGAAAATCTCCGAAAAAACTTATACAACCGCACAACCTAGCCGTCCACTGATAAAGCAAATTACCGTGAAAGGGAAATGGACCGTCGCCGACAATCCACAAATCCGTTTTCTGTATGATTCGGACGGTAATACGGTAATTCAGGCAACCTGTCAGGACGGACAACCGCAAGAGTTCAGGCTAACTTCTGTACAACAAACAGAATAAGACGCTTTTTGAACAATTTTATCCTATCAAAATCCTAAAAGAAGACTAACTTTGAAAACAAATTCAAAAAACAATCTCTTTTTAAAAACAATCGTATGAAGATCAAACAGCACTTAGGATTCATCAGTATGCTGGCACTTGCCTTTACTGCCTGCCAGCAAAAGCCAGCGGAGACGGACAACTTCCTGGAAAATGAAATCAAAAACATCGAAGCTCAGCACACTTTGCAGACCGACCTGATTGAAAAAAGTGGCAAGATTCTGAACCCTCGTACCATCGATGAAAAAGGCAACATCGTATATGTTCCCATTGATGACTGGACCAGCGGCTTCTTCCCTGGCACCATGTGGCTGGATTATGACCTGACTAAAAATGAAAAATGGAAAAAACTCGCAGAAAAATATACAGAAGACCTTGACTCTGTGAAGTACCTGAAATGGCATCATGATGTAGGTTTCATGATTGGATGCAGTTACCTGACAGGCTATCGCTTGTGCAAGAAACCGGAATACAAAGATGTCATCATCACAGCTGCACAGTCTCTTTCTACCCGCTTCCGTCCGGTAGCTGGCGTCATTCAGTCATGGGATGCCGACAGAGGATGGCAGGGTGAACGCGGATGGGAATGTCCGGTTATCATCGACAATATGATGAACCTGGAGCTGCTGTTCGAAGCTACTCGCCTGTCCGGTGATTCAACGTTCTATAAAATTGCCGTTTCACACGCCAATACAACCATGAAGAACCATTTCCGTCCGGACAACAGCTGTTACCACGTAGTGGACTACTCTTTGAAAGATGGAAGCGTAAGAAACCGTCAGACTGCACAAGGTTACGCCGATGAGTCGGCATGGGCTCGCGGACAAGCATGGGCTGTATACGGTTTTACAACGTGCTACCGTTATACACACGACAAACGTTATTTGGACCAGGCTGAAAAGACCCTGAATTTCTACCTGAACGACAAGAATCTGCCGAAAGACCTGATTCCTTACTGGGATTTCGATGCACCTAATATTCCAAACGAACCGAGAGATGTATCTACCGCTGCATGTCTGGCTTCTGCCTTGTATGAAATGGACGGATATTGTCCGGGAAAGAACTACAAGGAACTGGCCGACAAAATTGTGAAGAATCTTTCTGGTCCTGACTACAAGGCAAAAGTAGGAGAAAATGGCAACTTTATCCTGATGCATTCTGTAGGAAGTATTCCTCACGGTGCAGAAATTGATGTGCCATTGAACTATGCCGACTATTATTATGAAGAGGCACTGATTCGTAAGAGAAATATCGAAAACAATCAGCCGTTCTCTTTCGTCAACGAATAATCTAACCTAACCAACCGCCATGAAACACCTTTCCTATTCACTAATAGGAGGACTCGGGTTGTTGTCATTGCAAAGTTGTGCCAGCAAACAGCAAATTGCTGAGCAAGAATACCCCAATGTCATTTACGTGTTTCCCGACCAGTACCGTAATATGGCAATGAGGTTTTGGCATGAAAAGGGCTTTAAGGAGCACATTCACTTTGCAGCCGACCCGGTACATACTCCCCGCATCGACAGCTTTGCCAAAGAATCACTGGTACTTTCTTCTGCCATGAGCAACTGCCCGCTGAGTAGCCCGCACAGAGGCTCCCTGCTAACCGGCATGTATCCCAACAAGAGCGGAATACCTCTGAACTGTAATTCCACACGTCCTATCAGTTCCCTTCGTACCGACGTGGAGTGTGTAAGCGACGTATTCAGCAAAAACGGCTATGACTGTGCCTACTTCGGTAAGCTGCATGCCGACTTTCCTACGCCCAACGACCCGGCTCATCCGGGTGAATACGTAGAAACCCAACGTCCGGTTTGGGATGCCTATACTCCCAAAGAACGGCGCCATGGGTTCAATTACTGGTATTCTTACGGCACGTTTGACGAACATAAAAATCCACACTATTGGGATACCGAAGGGAAGCGCCATGACCCGAAGGAATGGTCACCACTCCACGAAGCCAAGCAAGTCATCTCTTACCTGCGTAACGAGAAAAACCAACGGGACCCTAAAAAACCATTCTTTATCATGGTAGGCATGAACCCGCCGCATAGCCCGTACCGCTCGCTCAACGACTGCATGGAGGAAGACTTCAACTTGTATAAAGACCAGCCAATAGACAGCCTGCTGATTCGTCCGAATGCCGACAAGAAAAGGAAGAAAGCAGAATCTGCACGTTACTATTTCGCATCAGTCAGTGGAGTAGACCGCGCTTTCGGACAAATCCTGGATTGCCTGAAAGAGTTGAACCTCGACAAAAACACCATTGTCGTGTTCACCTCCGACCACGGAGAAACCATGTGTAGCCAGTTTACGGACGACCCGAAGAACTCACCCTACGCAGAATCCATGAATGTGCCTTTCCTTATCCGTTACCCGGGACACATACGTGCACGAGTAGACAACCTGCTGTTATCTTCTCCAGACATTATGCCTACCTTGCTGGGACTTTGTAATTTGGGAAAAGATATCCCGACAACTGTACAGGGAAGTAATTATGCACCTCTTTTCTATGAAGATTCTGTGCAGACAATCACTCGTCCTACGGGCGCTTTATACATTCAAAACATGGATGGCGATAAAGATAAAGACGGCAATGTAATCTCTTATTTCCCTCGCTCCAGAGGAATCAAGACACTGCATTATACATTGGCTCTGTACATCGACCGAGACAACAAACTGACACAAACTCTTTTGTTTGACGATGTGAAAGATCCCTACCAGTTACAAAATCTTTCACCGGAAGAACATCCGGAGATTGTGAAAGAACTCTATCAGGAACTGGCCAGACAATTAAAAGAGATTGATGATCCTTGGTATCAGCAAAAAATACTTTCGGATATCCTTCCTTATTAAAACATTAAATCAGAATCCCCGTTTTTCAGGTACCTCCCGAAAAACGGGGATTCTGATTTATAACTGAATAAAGCTACTTTGCAGTGCCTTCTTATACTTGCTCGAAATAGGCAGTCTCTCTCCATTAAACGGTGGATACATAATGCACTCATCTCCGTCTATCATGGCAAGATGCTGGATATTAATGATATATGACTTATGTATTTGCACAAACTGAGAAGAAAATCCCAAGATATTCATGGCATTGATGGAAGAACGCATGGCCAGCAATTTCTGAATGAATAAAAAGACTTCCCAGCACCTGCGTGAAGCATTAAATTTAAAATATCCGATTTCTGAAAGACGCAATACACGAATCTCCCCCGTCGGCAACTGGATGGAAAAAGCATTTTTACAAGCTTCATCTTCCAGCCCGCGTATACCACAAGCCATCGTATTCACTTCCTCTTTTTTCTCAATCTTACTCTGAATAAAGCGGTTGACAATCAAATCCAACTCCTTCATTTCAAACGGCTTCAATAAAAAATCAAAAGCTGCACTCCGTATGGCTTCAAGCATATACTGAGGATAAGCCGTATAAAATACGACTTTCATATTCCATGTAACCTGCTCATGGAGTCTGTTGACAAGCTCATATCCAGGAAGGCCAGGAAGTTCCACATCGACAAAGAGCAAATCTGGATGCAGACGCTGAATCAAGGCTAAAACCCCAGAGCCTCCGGGCAAACATCCTACAATCTGAAATAAATTATACGACATAAGACTCTTTTCCAGCAACTCCCTATCTTGTTCAGAATCTTCTATAATAAAAACTTTATATGCCCTTTGCTCCATTAAATCTGATTTTATAAAACCTATACAAATGTAGGAAACAATACCCAACTATCCAACTTCCACCCTTCCCAGGGAAACCTACAGATGCATTTGTTTTATCATATTATTCCAAATTATTTATGCCTTATGCGCCAAATTAAGCGCCTGAATCAATATGCAGCATCATTCGTAAAATTTTGTATTTTTGTTCTTGAATAGGAAAAAGGCCTTTTACTTATGAAAAATATAATCTATCTGCTATGTGTCTGCTGGACAGTCTGCCTGCTGACAGAAGGATGTACCCACTCTACAGACTATAAAAACTCACCTGCTGTCCGCCTAGCAGTCCTCCTCCAAGATTCTTTAATCAGATATCATCCTGAAAAAGCGGATGCATTACTAGCAAAAGCGAAAGCAATGGCTGAAGACAGTACCGAGTACTACTTCGTAGAAGCGGTTCAGTCGTCTCTCTTGATGACCAGACAACAGGAAGATTCAGCCTTTCATTATATAAATAGATGTGAGACATTCTGCCGGCACTTGCCTGAGCTTTCTTCACTCCATTATTTAATCCTTGGAACAATCGAAAACAACCGTTCCATCCTGCTGGAACATTGCAACCAGCCACTTCAAGCCAAATCAGCCAGTGAAAAAGCTATCCAATATTTTCAAGAAGGCAACTTTTACGAAAAATTACCCAATGCTTACAACAACTTAGGCTACGTGTACTACAGCCTCAACGACCTTCCGATGCAAGCTTATAGCCATCGAAAGGCTCTTTATATATGCGATTCACTGTCTTTGCCTGATATTTATAGGAACAGCAGCTATTTTATGCTCGCATTCTGTTATGTACAGCTCAAAAATTATCCACAGGCGTCCTACTTCTTAAACAAAGCATATCAACGAATAGAGGATATGCCCCTATACAATCAGTATTTTCTGCTGAATACTTTCGTCAATTTTTATTACTACCAGAAGAAATATACAGAATCCTGGAACTATCTGATGAAAATCTTTGACAAAGTAGAACAACACCAGAACGAAATTCCCGTTGAATATGCCACACTGGAAGCAAACTATGCAGACCTGTCCATTAAATTGAACAAAGATCTGAACAAAGCCAATCACTATCTGCAAAAAGCAAAACAATATTTTCAGGAGACTAAAGGAGCGCTCAGCCTTTATTACATAGAGACTCTGGAACTGGAACTTGCCTTAAAACAGAACGACCTACCGACGGTCAACCGCCTTGTCCAAACCTTTACACACACACAACTTTCCAATGTTCCTATCAATTTTCAACAAAAGCGGAATGATGCCTTAGTAGAATATTATAAACGTACAGGGAATTATCGGAAAGCCCTGAGCATTCTAGAAACGAAGTCGCCAATAGAAGATTCCATCCGAAGCGAAGAACATAACAACTATGTAGCCGAACTGGACTTACGCTATCGAAACGATACTACACATCTCAAAAACCGGATTACCATTGCCAACCAAGAAAGCAGAATCAAAATTCTTCACCTTGAAACCGCACTAGGCACAATCCTTATCCTAGGCTTCCTGATATATTTCATAAGCTACAGAAAACGAATGAAAAGGGATCAGGAGCAGGCTTTCAAACAGCATCTGTATGAAATCGGGAAGCTAAAAATGCAAAATATCCGGGAAAAAATTTCGCCACACTTCCTTTTCAATGTGCTGAATTGTGAAATCAACCAACATCCTGAATCTGCCGCGGAACACCAAAGGCTGATACGCCTTACGCAATTACTTCGTAAGGGACTCGATTTATCCAACCATTTTGCTATTCCTCTTTCAGAGGAACTGGACTTCGTGTCACATTATGTCTCATTGTTGCAGGATACTGGAAAACAATTTACTTTCAGTCTGCACAAAAACGGAAATATAGACAACATACTGATTCCTTCCATGATGATACAAATTCCAGTGGAAAATGCCATTAAACACGGATTTGTCGATTTGAATCACCCGGGACACATCGACATCTTTGTCGAAGAAACCACACAAGGTGTACATATCCAAATCAACAACAACGGACAAAAATATGCCCCTTTCTCTCTTCCCTCCCACAAAGTGGAAAGTACAGGAACGGGACTCAGAATCATCTATCAGAGCATACAGCTGATGAATACCTACAATAAAGAAAAAATAACATTTCAGATTGAGCCTGGAGAAGAAACCGGAACTTCCATCAGTTTATTCATTCCTTCTCATTATTCATATACATGGCAATAAAGCATACTTCATACAGAGAAAATTGAAGGATATGCTCAATTTACCTACTCTCATACGGAAAAGAGATTTTATCAGTTTGTCCTCCCACCAATATTTCAGGATATTTGTAATATAATATCATTAAATTTCAAAGTTATGAGAGTTTTAAAATTAACGAGCACACTCATGTTGCTCATGTTCATCCTGATAGGAGTATCCTCCTGCAGCAACGAGGATGAAAACATCGGAAACATTCCTTCCCAACTTATCAAGACCTGGTATATGGGAGAAGGTACCTACATCACATTCAATGCGGACGGAACCGGAGTCTACACTGAAACTGACGATGTATATGCAGCTAAACTGAGACACAAGGCTAGTTCACGCGCTACTGAAACTTATCCGTTCACTTATTCGTATGAAGAATCGACTCAAACACTCACAATTCATTTCGATGGAGAAACCATGCGATGGACGATTGTCACACTGAGCGATGATACGCTGAAAATAAAAGATGAAGAGGGGGAATTGATTACCCTGAGAAAAGACGCCACTTCAGCACCCGTCATTGACATTAATCTGCTATACAATACCTGGATTTCAGAAACAGAAGACATCTATACCTTCAATCGTGACGGTAACGGTAGTTACAAAGCCAAAGAAGCAACATCGGCCAATGATATCACTTATGAATATGATGAAGCCAACACACTGCTTACGCTCCATCATATAGATGGCAAAGTAGTGAGATGGACCATTCTTTCTTTGACCAATGATACGCTGAAAGTAAAGGACAACGATGGACAAGAACTTACGCTAACCGCATACATAAACACTGCCTGGATGGAGTTGCTTTATGGGAAATGGGGAGTAGCCGGACAAACAGAGCTGAAATTCACAAACAAAGATGGCAACAAACGATTTACCATTTATGAGGGAGAAGAACGAAAGCCATACACTGTGCCATTCAAATACGATGAATATAATCGCATCTATTTCTTTGAAGATGGAACTTGGGAAGGTGGATACTGGCAAGTAACAAAAGTAACAAAAGATATACTTTCTATTGAAGAATTCGGCTTGGATGAAGAAAATACTCTTACCAAGGTAGGTGCAATGACATTGTTCCGCATCCCAGAACCAGATGAACTTGTGGTAGGAGATGAATCTCTTTTATACGGTGGCGAATGGACAAGCTTTAACATTGACGATGGAAGTCCCATTACCTGCCAATTCCGACAAAATTTCAACGACATCATTTGGACTGAGGATGGAATAAGAATGACCTTTAATTATACTTACAACAATAATTCTCATAAATTAACCCTTACAGCTGATGGGGAAATGGAAACCTTTACAATCACCAAGCTTACAGATCACATCATCTACCTTGAATCAATAGATGAAGACGGAGACTTGTTCTATATGGAATTCCGTAGACTATAAACCATAAAAAAATCCGGACTTACAAGTCCGGATTTTTTTACGATAATATGGTACTTTGTTACTCTACTTGTCCTAACTGATTGCCATATTCCATTTCACCCTGCACGACAAAGAAAATCGCATCCGGATCAAACGGGCCCATTCCATCCTTCGTAGACTCCTTGACGATGTAGTTCACAATTTCATCCTGGTCGATATTGATATAGCCTTCGTCGTCCGGCTGTGCGTCCAGACAACCGCTTGTGGTATAGTAATCCACAATCAAATCCAGAATGTAGTACAAGTCATCGTCCGAGAAAACCTCTTTCATGTCCTGAGGCAAATAGTTCTTGATGAACTCGATGGTCTTTTCATCGTCCTCATCTTCCAACAAGAAATCGTCTTCCATTCCCATAACCTATCCGATTAAATTATTTCAACAAAGCTTCTACCTTTTCCTGCAAAGCTGCCTTGGGGGTAGCTCCTACCTGCTTGTCGACTACCTTACCATCTTTGATAAACAGCACGGTAGGGATACTGCGGACACCGAACTGTACAGGAAGATCTGCATTTTCATCCACATCACATTTACCAATATTCACCTTATCCTTATATTCTTCTGCCAGTTCTTCAATATATGGAGCGATTTGTTTACAAGGACCACACCATGTAGCCCAAAAATCCAACACCACCGGTTTACCTTCAGCTACAATAGCTTCAAAATTGTCATCTTTAATGTTCAATGCCATAATCATTTATGTTTTTAAGTTCTACGCAAATATATACTAATTTATTTTATAGTCCAACATTGGCTGGTTTTTTAAATAATTCACCAGGTCTTTCTGTACAGAAATCTTCATCGTACGCGACATCAGGTTGACATACATCTGTCCGTCTTCGTCGCGCACAAAAAAATGCAGTTCCGCATTTCCTGGACAATCTTTCACCAAAGAAGAGAATTCCATAATCATCTGGTCATCAATCGCCGAGAGAGGAGCGGTCACTGTCAGTTTTTCGATGACTTTCTCTTTTACTTCCGGCAACAGTTCTATGGAGTTAATCTTTACCTCCCATTCTTCCTGCCTCCATTGCTTAGGCTGACACTTCCCTTTCATAAAAAGGAACATCCCTTCCATGAAAAAGTTTTTCTTTTCTACCCATTCATTGCCGAAAAAGGCAAATTCAGCCGTACCCGAATAATCCTCCATTTTGGCAATACCGTATGGTTTTCCTGTTTTGGTATATCCTTCACGTACACCTGTCACAATGCCTCCCAGTATCAAATCACGATTCTGCAACGGAGTCAAATCGGCCAATTCAGCCATGTGTACGTTGCACACATTTTCCAGAATCACTGCAAATTCATCCAATGGATGAGCCGACAAATAGATTCCCACCAGTTCACGTTCCTTATTCAACCGCTCCAAATCACTCCATGCCGGAGCAGCCACAATCTCCGGAGTGGCCACTTCCACCTCATGTTCCCCTCCGAAAAGCGAATTCACGGCAGCTGCTTTGTCCATCTGATACTTATTTCCGTAACGCACCAGCACATCCGAAAACGATTCATCTTTGGCATTCTTCACAAAGAAATCTTCCCGTTTGATTTCAGGGAAACTGTCGAATCCTCCAGCCAATGCCAGGTTCTCTATATTCTTACGGTTACATGCCGACAGGTTGACCCGCTGTACAAAATCGAAGATTCCCTTGAAAGCTCCATGCTTGCGACGTTCCTCCAAGATACTCTGCACAGCCGACTCACCTACGCCCTTAATTGCTCCCAATCCAAAACGAATATCTCCGTGATGATTGACAGAAAACTTCAGATTACTTTCGTTCACATCCGGTCCGAGCACATGAATTCCCATGGCCTTACATTCGTCCATGAGTTTCGTGATTTCCGTAATGTTCGAAATGTTCCGGCTCATCGTAGCAGCCATATATTCCGACGGATAGTTCGCTTTCAGGAAAGCCGTCTGATAAGCTACCCACGAATAACAAGTGGCATGCGACTTGTTGAAGGCATATGAAGCAAACTTTTCCCAGTCGGCCCAAATCTTTTCGAGCACCTTCGGGTCGTGTCCGTTTTTCTTTCCGCCCTCAATAAACTTTGGCTTCATGTGGTCCAGTTTGTCACGCAACTTCTTACCCATGGCCTTACGCAAGGCATCCGATTCGCCTCGGGTAAAGTCGGCCAGCAAACGCGACAGCAACATCACCTGCTCCTGATACACCGTAATACCATACGTATCCTTCAGGTATTTCTCCATCACCGGGATATCATACTCAATCGGTTTCCGGCCATGCTTACGGTCGATAAAGTCCGGAATGTAATCCATCGGTCCCGGACGATAAAGGGCATTCATGGCAATCAAGTCTTCGAACGTACTCGGCTGAAGCTCACGCAGATATTTCTGCATACCTGCCGATTCAAACTGGAACGTACCAATCGTTCTTCCATCACTATATAAGCGGTAAGTTGCCGGATCGTCAATCGGCACTTCATCAATATTCAATACAATGCCCTTGCTCTGACGGATATTCTCAATGGCTTCCTTGATGATGGACAGCGTCTTCAGTCCCAGGAAGTCCATCTTGATCAATCCGGTATCTTCAATTACCGAACCTTCATACTGGGTTACCAGCATCTTCTCGCCGGTTTCCTTGTCGTCGGCTGTACTTACCGGTACCCAGTCAGTAATATCGTCACGGCAGATAATCGTACCGCAAGCATGTACACCCGTATTGCGCACGTTACCCTCCAGCATCTTGGCATACTTGATGGTGTCACGCAAAATCGGATTCGGCGACACTTCTGCCTCCTGCAACTCCGGCACATACGCAATGGCATTCGGCAAATTCAGTTTTTTATCGGGAATCTTATCCGGAATCAGTTTACACAAACGGTCGGATTCCGAAAGCGGGAGCTTCTGCACACGAGCCACATCCTTGATAGCCAGCTTTGTGGCCATGGTACCATACGTAATGATATGGGCCACCTTCTCCTGTCCGTACTTCTCTGTAACCCAGTTCAACACGCGGCCTCGACCGTCATCATCGAAGTCCACATCGATATCCGGCAAGGAGATACGGTCGGGATTCAAGAAACGCTCGAACAGCAAGTCATACTGAATCGGGTCAATCTGCGTGATACCCAGACAGTAAGCCACTGCCGAACCGGCCCCGTCCCGGTCCTACCGATACATCCAGCTGGTTACGCGCCGCATTGATAAAGTCCTGCACAATCAAGAAGTATCCCGGGAAACCCATGGTCTTCATGATATGCAACTCAAACTTGATACGTTCCTGCACCTCTTCCGACAGGTTTTCACCATAACGTCTTTTTGCCCCATCGTAGGCCAGTTTCGCCAGATAATCCGCTTCCAGCTTGATACGATACAACTTCTCATATCCTCCCAGACGTTCAATCTTTGCCTTGGCCGCCGCCTCATCCATCACCACATTGCCGTTCTCGTCGCGGGTAAATTCGTCAAACAAGTCCTTTTCCGTGAACTTCTTGCGATACTCCTCTTCCGTACCAAAGTCCTCCGGAATGGCAAACGTCGGCATGATGGGCGCATGGTCTATGGAATAAAATTCCACCTTGTCGCACACCTCCACCGTATTGCTCAACGCTTCCGGCACATCGGCAAAAATCTCGTTCATCTCCTCCCGCGTCTTCATCCATTCCTGTTTGGTATAAAGCATACGGTTCGGGTCGTCCAAGTCTTTTCCGGTACTCAGACAGATAAGCCGGTCGTGGGCCTCAGCATTTTCCTCGTCCACAAAGTGTACGTCGTTCGTACATACCAGCTTGATATTGTATTTCTTGGCATATTCAATCAGCTTCTCATTCACCACTTGCTGCATGGGATACACCTCATGATTGGCACGGGGCACAGTGGCCTTATGGCGCTGCAACTCCAGGTAATAATCATCTCCAAACAGGTTCTTGTACCAGCGGATTGCCTCCTCGGCCTCCTCAAACTGTCCGGCTGTGATGCGTCGGGGCACTTCCCCTCCCAAACAGGCAGAGCACACAATCAAGCCCTCGTGGTATTTTTCCAGTTCCGTACGGTCTGTACGCGGACGCATGTAGAATCCCTTGGTCCATGCCTTCGACACCAGCTTAATCAGGTTATGATAACCTTTCAGGTTCTTGGCCAGCACCACCAGGTGATATCCGCTCTGGTCGGGCTTTCCTTCCTTGTCTTCCAGCCGACGGCGCGCCACGTACATCTCGCAACCGAAAATCGGTTTGAACAGTTTCTTTTTCGCTGCCTCCAGCTGTTCCTTGCAAGCCGCAATCTCCGCTTCGGGGTTTTCCGATTCTTCCTTACCGCTTTCGAGGGCGGCAATTTTCTTCTTCAAATCCTTAATTTCCCCGTTCGTACCCCCGTTCTTCTTGTTGACATAGTTGAAGAACTCCTTGATACCGAACATATCTCCGTGGTCGGTCACTGCGATACCCCGCATACCGTTGGCTATCGCCTTGTCTACCAGGCGGGGAATAGAAGCCTGTCCGTCAAGAATAGAATACTGCGTATGAACGTGCAAATGAACAAAATCCTGCATGAGTGTCAATGTTAAATGAAAAACGAGTCAAAGATACCCATCTTTTAGGGAAGAGACAAGGCAGCTCAAAATTTTTAAAGAAAAATTTCCTTACCTTTACAGCGCAAAACAAGATAGCAATATGACATCACACGAGCTCAACCAATTTTTCCGTCCCCTCAATTCACACATGCAAATCGCCGACAGCGAATATGCCCAAACGGCTGTTTGCATTTCTATGGCCGATGCGTTGGCCCGCAACACCAATCATAGTCTGTACATCATCGACTATAACCGCAAAAATTTCCTTTATGTATCGTCTAACCCCCTGTTTCTCTGCGGCCGTTCACCGGAAGAAGTGCGACATAAGGGTTATGCCTTCTATTTTGAGGTGGTTCCACCTGACGAAATAAACCGTCTGATGGAAATCAACGAGGCCGGATTCCGGTTTTACTATGACCAGCCGGTAGAAAAAAGACTTGACTTGTCCATTGAGTATAACTTTCATATCTGTTCCTCAGAAAGACATTCGCATCTTATCCACCACAAATTGACCCCCATCTTGCTGAGTGACAAAGGGGATATATGGCTGGCTCTATGTACCGTTTCACTTTCACCGGAGAAGAACATCGGAGATGTAGTTATTTCAGACCATACATGTACTGACCGGTATATCTATTCGTTCGAGGGCAGACGATGGAAAAAACAGCCCAGGCTGATTCTTTCCGACCGTGAAAGGGAGATTCTCCAGCTCTCCGTCAAAGGACTGTCGAACACGGAAATAGGAGAAACTCTCTTTATTGATGCCAATACCGTCAAGTTTCACAAGAAGAAACTATTCGAAAAACTACACGCAGAAAACATCACTGAGGCCGTGGGCATCGCAGCCAATCTGAGGCTGATTTAGAAACACAATGTAGAACTTCGGTAAAGTAGCTACAGGTGGATGTGAGGTGATGTATTCCTCCATTTTCTTCCGTCCAAGTTCGATTACCTTCTCATCGTCACATCTGTTCATCTTTTCTTTATCAATATAGGCAATATGCCAGAAACCAAGATAACCGATGACATACCTTTCAATGGTAGCTTCTATCGGTTCGTCCGGACGCTTCATGGATTGAAGGGAGTTGTGGACATCCTTGTCGATGATGCCCACAACTACCCATGAGAGATTTATATAAGAAATTGATGCAGTCATAAATTACATACGGTTTTTCTGGCTGTCTCCGGCTCCGGTTCCCTTATATTTGCTCTTCGTAGCATTGAACTTGTATCGTATGGTCATACCAAAACTGCGGCGCGACTCTGGAGCAAGTATGGTAAGGCGGTTACCGCTGTACACCAGTATGTCTGAAGATGAGGTATTGAAGAGGTCGTTAGCCTGCAGTTGGACTGACAATTTTCCACCCCAAAATCCTTTGTATAAGGATAGATTTACTGAACTTCCCGGCTCAATGATACGGCAGCTGCTGTCTTCTCCTCGTGTGGAAGTCTCCAAATCTATATTCAGCTGAAAATCCTTGGGAAAACTAAATGTATTGCCCCACTTGAAGAATGCGATAGGATTATTGAGGTTTTTTGGCCCGTCCGGTGTGTCCATCACAAACCATTGCTGGCTGTACATGGCTGTGAATTGTGGCGACCATATACCAATTGTCGGCGATACAGATAAAGTGGCATTCAGTTTGTCCACCTTTGGAACATTGGTATACGTGAACAGAGAAATGGAAGGATCTGCATCCGAATAGGATTTGCTTATCTGTATCTGCATATCCTTAATACGGCTATAATTCAGGTTGAAATATAACCATTTCCAGGATGTATTGAGCGACAGGGTATTCTGTATCGAAGAACACAGAAGCGGATTCCCTCTCTCATATGTATATTTATTGCCATAGATTACTGCACTTGACAACCTGTTGTAGCTAGGTCGTTCTATATTGCCTGAATAACTTATCATTAGTTGGGTCTTACCTATAGGATATGACAGGGATATTGAAGGAAATACATTATCATATCTACGGCTTTGCTCATCCATCCTTTTCCCGAACTCATAGTAATTCAGATCCTCATACCTCACCCCCGCCTCTGCTTGTAGTTGACCGAAGCTGTGTGCGTACATGGCAAAGGCAGATACGGCGTTTTCTTTGATTTTGTTTTCGTTGTCAGATATCACATGCTCATCGTTTACGTAGCTGTCTGTGCGGTTGCTGTAGGTATATTCACCGCCTATGGAGAAACTGCCACCCCATAACGGATGATCAACAATCAGTTTGGCTGCATAAAGTTCATTCTGACTGTTACTCTGCGTATGGACAATGCTGTTTACTTCCGTCTTGTCCGATTGCCTGACATATTCATCTGTCACAATGGGATTATTATTGTCCAACCACATTCCGTCTACGTTCAAATCAACATTCCAGTCATTAAAACTACCGTTATAATAAGCATTTACCGTATGCTTATTATTTGTTGTGACTGAATGTGTGTGACTCTTACTTTCTTCTTCCAGGGTATTATCCACATGAATCGAAGTATTCATGTTCAACCGCATCTCAATCTGAGGGCTTCTGTCAAAGTCATACCTTACTCCCATTACCTGATTTTCGTTGAACTGATAATTCAATGAAAGCATGGCTGCCATGTTCTGGGTATGAAACGGACTTTTCATATCCGAATTTTGTGTCCATACTTTATCAAGACAGGTTTTCTGTGTCAGCATCTTGTTCTCTTCAAACTTGTTGTCACTGCCGAATAACATTCCTCCGAGGTCGAATCCTCCCTTACGGTAATTGAAATTGAACTGGTCGAGCAGGGCAAGGTCATACTGATATCCCAAGTATGCACGGTTGCTGAAGCCGAATCCTTCCCCCTGTGGCTTTTTGGTTATAATCCGTACAACCGCTTTTACCGAAGCATCGTATCGGGCACCGGGATTACGGAGTACCTCTACACTCTTTATATTGTCGGACGACAGTTGGTCAAGTTCCGAGCTGTTTCTCATTTTTCTTCCGTTGATGTAGATTTCCGCGGCTCCGCTTCCAAATACATTTACTGAGCCGTCTTCAGCCGACAAGCCTGGTATTTTGTCAAGCAGGTCATTGCCTGTTCCGGCTTTTTCCAGCACACTACCTGTTACGGTCGTCACCATGGCATTCCCTTTTACACGTGTTTTCGGAAAATCGGCCTTCACTACGACTTCTCCCAACTGCTGTGCATCCGCTACGAGCTGAACAGTACCGAGATTGGCCGGAGCTATCGGTTTATACACCGTCTTATATCCAATGGTGGATATTTTTAGAATTTGTTTTTTCGATGTGGCTTCCAGCTTAAAGGAACCGTCCTCCCCGCTGATGGTCCCACTCACAAACACCGAATCCGGCAACGACAATAGTACCACGTTGGCGTAGGGTAACGGCTGGCTGTTCTCATCCATCAATCTTCCACTTACGGTTTGTGCTGATAAACTTACAGGCAATACAACACCTATAAGCAGGTACAAGAATCTTTTCATTTTCTTCATTGCATAGTAGCTTTTTAATTTCTACTGCAAAGTTCCATACTTCGCGAGACTTTTCCACTACCCTGTAGGGTAGTTTCAAGAATAGGAAGAAAAACCATATCCTTTGTACATGAAATAAAATTCATTACATTTGTAGAAACATCCCCCTCCATATATCTCCATAATGTATGGGTAGGTAAATTCAAGCCCATGATGAAAAAGAATTATCCGATAGGCATACAAAGTTTTGAAGAAATCCGCAAAGGAAACTACTGCTACATCGACAAGACCGCATTGGTTTACAAGCTTGACGAGAGTGGTAAATATTATTTTCTCAGCCGTCCCAGGCGGTTCGGAAAGAGTTTGCTTATTTCCACGCTGGAAGCCTATTTTCAAGGGAGAAAAGAACTGTTTGAAGGACTTTCCATGGGAAAGCTGGAGAAGGAATGGATTGAATATCCTATTCTGCATCTGGATCTGAACGCTCAAAAATATGATACGCCAGACAGCTTGTATGACATGCTCAATGATATGCTATGTGGTTGGGAATCAAGATATGGCACCCGTCCCAGTGAAACCAGCCTATCCCTGCGTTTTCAAGGTATCATCCAGCGGGCGGCCGAAAAGACAGGACGTAACGTGGTTATCCTTAATCGATGAATACGACAAACCCATGCTTCAGGTCATCGGCAACGAGGAACTAATGACTGACTACCGCAATACCTTGAAGGCCTTTTATGGAGTAATGAAAAGCTGCGACAAGTATATCAAGTTTGCCTTGCTCACCGGAGTAACCAAATTCTGCAAGGTAAGCGTATTCAGCGACCTGAACAACCTGATGGACATTTCCATGAATAACCGTTTCGCCAGTCTGTGCGGTATCACGGAGGAAGAATTATACCGTGACTTCAAGGAGGATATCATCGAACTGGGTGAAAAGAACGGCATGACGGAGAAAGAGACTAAGGCCACGCTCAAGGAAATGTACGACGGATATCACTTCACCGAAAAAAGTGAAGACATCTACAACCCCTTCAGTCTGCTGAATACCTTTGCCCAAATGAGGTTTGGAAGCTACTGGTTCGAAACGGGAACACCTACCTTCCTGGTCGAGTTGCTCAAACACAGTCGCTATAACCTGTATCGCTTCACTGAAGAAATGGCAGATGCCGACTCTCTGGAAGGTATAGATACGATGCACACCAACCCTGTACCCATCCTGTACCAAAGCGGATATCTCACCATCAAGGGATACGACAAAGAGTTTCGGGCATATTATCTGGGATTCCCCAACAAAGAGGTGGAAGAAGGATTCACGAGGTTCCTCTCCGAAATCAGTTGGTAATCAATATCCAAGGGAAACAAGGACCTTCATACGGTGAAATAGTCTGCGGCTCACTGTCAAACGATTCAGGCAATTTCTTTTCCCTTTTTTTCTCCCAAACTTTCCAACGGTCAATCTCCCGGATGAGCCGCGTCACCGCCTGCGCACAGTTTTCCGGATAAGTGAGAATCTGCACGAACCAAAGTTTCTGACACTGCACGTACTTGGCATAGAAGCGATGCCCTACCACCTCCCGGTTTTCCAAATGAAGCGGTCCTGAAAGGATAAAGCAATCACCCTCCTCACGTTGATAAGTGGCATGAAGTTCCCGGGCAAAACGAGACATTCCCTGCACCACTGTCAGGCTGTCCAGATTGGGAAGCACAAACGCGGTCTGTACAATCTGCTCCACATTCCAAAAACGGAACTGGCAATATCCTTTTTCTTTCACCTGCGGATTGGAAACTTGCTCGAAAAAGGACGGATAATGTATCACATACCCATAAAAAGGGTCCCGATAGGTATTCATCCGCGTGGTACGCATCACCTTTTCCAGTTTCTCGGGAAGCGGAGTTTCGTCTTTCTCCTTTTTCTGCGTGATAAAAAGAGAGCCTGCCACAAGAGCCAACACAAACAGAATCAAAAAACGACGCATTCCTACATAATGCACATTTCCCTTCATATTCCACTTCAATCTATTTTTTAACTTCAATCACAAAACTACATTCCGTAGCCTATAACGACCAAAAAACTTCACTGACATCTTCCTGACATTTCAGCTGACAGACCAGCTTATATCATATTCTTTTACTTTGCACACCATCTACCTTTCAAACTGATTAAATATCACCAGATTTCCAAACAGTTTATTTATCTTTGCGATTACGTATGAAGAACAATACTAAATATTATGAGAAAACGACTGCTTATTTTAGGAATGATGTGGATAATCGTACTGTCGGTTTCAGCATCATCCGGGAAACAATTATTCAATGAGGGATGGAGATTCTGGTTAGGTGATACCCTAATCGCCAAAAATGAAACCTTCGATGATGCTTCATGGAAGAAACTGGTACTGCCACACGACTGGAGCATCGAACAAAAATTCGACAAAGAGGCTCCGGCAGGAAACGACGGCGGCTATCTGCCTACCGGAACCGGCTGGTACCGAAAGACGTTCAATGTACCTAAAGAAGCCAATGGAAAGAAACTGCAACTCTATTTTGAAGGGGTGTACATGAATTCGGATGTATACGTCAACGGACAGCGTGCAGGCGGACATCCTTATGGCTATTCTTCTTTCTTTGTCGATATCACCCCTTATGTGAAAACTGGAAAGAATATCCTTGCGGTACGTGTCGACAATTCAAAACAGAAAAACTGCCGATGGTACACCGGATCGGGCATTTACAGGAACGTCTGGTGGATAGAAAAAAATCCAGTCCATGTAGCCGACTGGGGCATCCAAATTCAGACACCCGACTTGCAGACAGCCATAGTAAAGACGGAAATTGTGAATGAAAGTGCAGAGCGCAAAACAGTCGAGGTTTCCATGGAAATAGCCGGACAAGTCAAGAAGAGCACTTATGACCTGCAACCCCAAGCACACATCACGGCCGAACAACGCTTCCAGGTTCCGGAAGCCAAAGCCTGGAGTCCCGAATCCCCGAACCTGTATACCGCACAAGTCACAGTAGCCGAGCAAGGGAACACCCTGGACCGTGCAGACGAAACTTTCGGCTTCCGCACAATAACCTATTCAGCCGAAAAAGGCCTTCTTCTGAATGGAAAATCCATCTTGCTGAACGGCGGATGCCTGCATCACGACAACGGCATACTGGGAACAGCCGCATACGACCGCGCAGAATTCCGGAAGGCAGAACTGATGAAACAGGCAGGATTCAATGCCGTACGTACTTCCCACAATGTACCTTCGGAGGCTTTCCTCCATGCTTGTGACCAAGTGGGATTGCTGGTCATCGATGAAGCATTCGACGGATGGCGTGAGGCAAAGAATACCTATGATTATCACACCTTGTTCGACGAATGGTGGGAACGCGATTTAAAAGCAATGATTCTCCGGGACCGCAACCATCCCAGTATCTTCTGTTGGAGTATCGGTAATGAGGTCATTGAACGCAAAAAGATAGAGATTGTGACTACCGCCCGCAAACTGGCTGCCCTTTGCCGGCAACTGGACCCTACTCGTCCGGTCACTTCCGCACTCGCGGCCTGGGACAGTGACTGGGAAATCTACGACCCGTTGGCTGAAGCCCACGACATTGTGGGTTACAACTATATGATACACAAGGCGGAAAGTGACCACCTGCGTGCTCCTTCCCGAGTAATGGTACAGACAGAATCATTTCCGAACGATGCATGGAGAAATTTCCGAACCGTAAAAGACCATCCATACGTCATCGGCGATTTTGTGTGGACAGCCATGGATTATATCGGTGAATCCGGCATCGGACGCTGGTACTACGATGGTGACCTGCCTGGCGAACACTATCATCGCCCGCTCTATCCATGGCATGCCTCCTATTGCGGAGACATTGATCTGACCGGCCAACGCAAACCCATCAGCCATTACCGTTCCATGCTCTGGAATGAAAACGGGAAGGAACATCTATACATTGCCGTTAAAGAACCCGACGGGTACAAAGGTAAGATACGGACTACCTCCTGGTCTACCTGGCCCACATTTGAATGTTGGAACTGGCCCGGCCATGAGAACAAACCCATTGAAGTGGAAGTCTATTCCCATTACCCCACAGTCCGCCTTTATCTGGACAACCAACTGATAGCAGAAAAGTCCGTCAACGAAATGAAAGCCATCTTCTCACTGCCTTACAAAGCGGGAGTGCTGAAAGCAGAAGGTCTACGCGACGGAAAAGTAATGGAAACCACCACTTTGTCTACCGCCGGTGCTCCAGTCTTTCTTCGTCTGACAGCCGACAGAGAGGTACTGCATGCCGACGGACAAGACCTCTCCTTCCTGATAATAGAAGCAATCGATGAAGCCGGTCATGTAGTCCCAGTAGCCGATAACCTTCTGTCTGTTTCCGTACAAGGAGCAGGCACTTTGCAAGCCTTGGGCAACGCAGACATCAAAGACGTAGACCCCACTTTCGACCAGACACATCATTTATGGAAAGGCCGTGCACTGGCCGTTATACGTTCTAACGGCAAGAAAGGCCAGGCTGTTGTCCGAATCAAAACCAAGGGAATGAACAAAGGTGCAGAAGTCGTGCAGACTCTCCGACTCAAGTTTAAATAATAATCCATTTATATTCCTGCTGCTTCCGATGGTTTACAGCCCTGTATAAAAACCACCGGAGGCATCTTTTTGAACTGACATTACTGATTATTATAAGAAATACAGAGAAAATTTCTTAACTTTTTACCTTAGAGGGTATTTAAAACTATAAACTATCAAAAAAATCGCGTTGTATATTTGAGGGTTTTACTATATTTGTGCCAATAAATCAAATAATCGTGTAAACAATATGAAAAAAGTTTTTGTAGTAGCAGCAATGGCCTTCCTGGCAATGGGAGTCCACGCACAAAATTTGGTAAAGAATGGAAACTTCGACACTCCGTTGAATAATGAAAAGACTTATGCATCCATTCCTTCTACAGAAGACTGGTTTGCATTTGACAAGACTAACGGTGCCACAACTATCAGTCCGGTTACCGATGACGAAAAGCACGGAAACGCTGTACAGATTGAAAATACAACCGACAACTCTTGGTACAAAGCTTATCTAGGACAGCGCATCAAAGGTGCAGAGAAAGCAGTCTATACACTTTCTTTCGACATGAAAGCACTGACAGACAATGCACAGGTACGTTTCTTCATCCGTGATGCCAAGACTGAAAACCTGTTCATCATGCGTGAAGGTTTCGACATCAATGATGAATCTACCAAGAACCAGTCGGCAGCAGCTTTCAGCCGCATCATCAAAAAGGCAGGCAGATGGTCAAAAGTATCAGCCACTTTCGACTTCTCAAAAACCGTCAATGCATTTGCCAGCATCAAGGGTGTAGAAGACAAAGGCGGTACAGTGACTGAAGCTCCCGTATCCGACAGCACACTGGGCGATTTCGTAATTGTCATCCAGCTTCAGACAAAAGACTCCAAAGCATTGATTGACAATGTATCACTGACAAAGAAATAAGTATTACCCCATAAGAACAGCAGAAATCCTCCGGGAAATGTCTTTTTGATGTTCCCGGAGGATTTTTTTATTCCTCCCTGCATTTTCTTTCAAACATCAAAGAGATTTCTCTGTCCCACACTGTGGGATACAAAAACCACAGTGTGGGATATATATTTCACACTGTGAAATACAAATCCCATACTATGAAATACAGAAAATAACATAAGAAAAGAAACTAATCACAAGGGGAATTATAAAAATGTGCCCAATCCTATCATTTTTGTGGAAAAACAGAAATAGCTGTACCATTACACTTGCGCATATAAAAAACAATCCATATTTTTGTAAGAGAATCAACTGAAAGCAAACCATTCATTTATACACGAAAATACATGAATACGACATTATTGCTTCTGGGAATCGGGACCCAGGAATTATTGTTCATCGCACTGATCATCCTGCTGTTATTCGGCGGGAAGAAAATTCCCGAACTGATGAAAGGCCTTGGAAAAGGAGTGAAAAACTTTAAGGATGGCATGAACGGAATGGATGAGGACCCGAAAGACACCAACGAAAAGAAAGAAGAAGTCGCATCCAACGAGAAAAAGGAGAAATAACAGCTGTGAAACCAACCCAACCCACAGAGATGACCTTTTGGGACCATCTGGATGTACTGCGCAAGACGATTATCCATATCGCATGCGCCGTTGTCTTACTCATGCTACTGGCCTTCTGTTTCAAAGACGAACTTTTTGACGTGATTCTTGCTCCCAAAGAAAGTAATTTCTGCACGTATCGCTTCTTCGCATGGATCGGGCAGGTACTTCATATCCCCGGACTGGAAGTAGAGAACTTACCGGTAAAGCTCATCAACACCCAGCTCTCCGGACAATTTCTAACACACATGAGTGTGTCATTCTATGCCGGCATCTTACTGGCATCTCCTTATATTCTTTACCAACTGTTTCATTTTATCTCGCCAGCATTATATCAGAATGAAAAGAAATATTCCCGTCGGCTGGTATTCTGGGGTTACCTGCTGTTTCTGACAGGAGTGCTGTTCAGCTATTTTCTGATTTTCCCCTTCACGTTCCGTTTCCTGTCCAGCTACCAGGTGAGTCAGGAAGTGGAAAACACCATCCTGCTCAGTTCTTACATCGACACGCTGAACATGCTGAGCCTGATGATGGGCATCACATTCGAGATACCCATTCTGACATGGCTACTGGCCCGATTCGGCATTCTTTCTGCCGACTTCATGGCACGATACAGAAAACACGCCTGGGTGGTCGCAATGATTATAGCTGCCATCATCACTCCTACCTCGGACGTGTTTACCATGCTGATTGTCACATTCCCTATTGTTATTTTATACGAAGTCAGCATCCTCGTCGTACGTCGTACGGTCAGAAGGGTAAGAAACTGACTGCCTGACCGCCTCCATTCGCCATGCTGATTTTTAGGGTATCTTGTGAGGTGACTATCCGTTCTTCCAAACGATAAGCAACCGGATTAGTCTCCCAATCTGTATCTTCTCCATCTGCATAAATCCGTGCCTGATATTTCCGCCCATTTTCCAAAAAAGTCAACGGTACCTCTATCGTTCTGCCTTCCTCGTTGGTGGCAGCCCCCAAGAAAAAACGTTCACCTGCTTTCCGAGCAATAACTACATATTCACCAGGCTCACCAGCCAGTGCTTTCGACCAGTCACAATCTGGATCAAAATCACGGAAAAACTGGAATGCCGGATGTCCTTCATAATTTTCAATCATATCTGAAGCCATCTGCAAAGGAGAATACAAGATAACCCATCCAGCAATTTGCTTAGCCAGCGTGGTATTCACCCGACAATCTTTACTATCCTTCATGTTCCATTGCTTCCGAAACGGTGAAGCCTTAGCTCGTTCGTAAGTAATGTCAAAGATTCCAGGAGTATAATCCATCGGACCAGCCAATAAACGAGTAAAAGGTAACAACACATGATGGGAAGGCGGATTTCCCTCACTCCAAGCATTCCACTCCATCCCTCTAGCTCCCTCACGAGTCATCATATTAGGGAAAGTGCGACGTATGCCCGTATCCTTTATAGGTTCATGTACGTCAAGAACTGTATGATACTTGGCAGCCGTTTCCACTACTTTACGATAATGCCTTACACTAAACTGTCCATGATGATTATATCCCATGGGAAGTCCTCCGGCATACCCTGTTTTTACTACATGAATACCTAGGTCAGCATACCATTTATAAGCCTCATCCAACTGACGCTCATAATTTAATATATTTCCTCCTGTTTCGTGGTGACCGATAATTTCCACTCCCTTTTCTTTGGCATAACGTGCAATATCCAATATATCAAAGTCATCATATGGCTGGGTATAATCAAAGTACTGCGAACCGCCCCAGTTTTCCCATCCTTGATTCCAACCTTCAAAAACTACGGCATCAATATGGTTCTTTGCTGCAAAATCAATATAACGTTTGGCATTGGCCGTTGTGGCCCCATGTCGTTCATCATTCTGCCAGCTTTCTACTCCCAAATGCATACCCCACCAAATTCCAATGTATTTCATTGGACGAATCCAATCGGTCGTTGCTAGCTTGCAAGGTTCATTCAAATTCAAAATCAACGAAGAATTAATCAGTCCTATTGCTTCCGGAGCAATCTGTATAGTACGCCATGGCGTATGAAACCGACCTCCTGCCATGCGAGCCTTCACACCATCTGGCCAAGGAGCCAATTCCGCCTTAAACTTACAACCTCCCATCGATTTCAAAGTCATCTCAGGAAAATCTGTCAAAGCCGCTTCATGAATACTGGCATATACCTTACCTGATTTGAACGTCATAGGAGTATTAGCTGTTTCTATTTCACTAATCGGTAATGTACGATACAATAATTCATACGTTTCAAAACTAGCTGGAATAGACCAAGAAAGTCCATTTTGGACTATATTGAACTCTGTCAGTTCATCCATCACAAACACACTGTCCACATTATGTATATCATATTCATACCTGAATCCTATCCCGTCATCAAACACTCTGAAACGCAAAGTCAAATCCACTCGAGCACCATCAGACAGATGCACAGCCATCTCGTTATACTTGTTCCTGATGTTCTTATTTTCTCCCCAAGGTTGCTTCCACACTTCATCCTCTGAGCTAAAATCCACATGTGCAACGGCTAAACTGCGAGATAAAGGCAAACCGTTCTTTTCTACCAAGCCCAAAGCCGAAGGAGCAATAAACAGTGAATCATCCACACTAATTGAATATGATAACTGACTATATCCATCAAGTGTAAAAGTAAGCCTAATATGTCCATCTGGAGAAGAAACAACTGCACAATAACCATTACATCCCCATATTACACATATCAAAAAGACAAAAATTATTTTTAAAATTCTCATAAATAAGCGCTTACGGAATACAAAAAGCGGCTAAAATGATTGCCACAGAACAAGAAATTCCACGTAATCATTTTACCGCTTTTCAATGTAATTTATATTTTATTCCTCTTCACTGTAAAGACACATGTCTGTCAACTGAATTAGGCCTAATTCAGAATTAACTGTTCCTTTATATTTCACATATCTAGCTTGTGTAGGAACCATAAACCTAATATAGTGGCTATAGTTTCCATCTGCCTCTAAAGTTCCCAAAGAAGTCCATTGCACTTTATCAACAGATACTTGAATTTCTGTTTTTACAGGAGAATAGAAGAAGGTCCGTCCTGTATACCAATCATATTTATATAAGAAACTAGTCTTTATTCCAACTAGATTATAAACATTCTTCATATCCAGCACTATTTCTCCCACATTATTTTCCACTTCTGGGAAACTAACACTACTATAATATGAATCGTTATCTATTAAGTTTAAACCATCTCCTGACCAACCGTCTCCTAATTCAACACTCCAATTACTTCTATCGAGTTTCCCCTGAAGAATACTATTTACAAGTTCCAAGATAGATGATGTTTTAACCACATGTATATTAATAGTCGCATTATCACCCTCTAAGGTAGCTAAATTCGTAGTACCCAATTCTCCTTTTAAGACAATATCAAAATTCTCATCTTCCGCTGTTGTTTTCATAAAATCATTTGTTATTGTCCAATTTATTTCTTCTGATTCCTTACTGCCAACAGGAATTGTTACAGAAGATGGCGTAAAGACAGCAGAACTTTTAAACTCATCAGAAATACCTTCCGTTGTAAAATTCATAACCAAATCTTCTTTAGCAGGCTTATCCAATTGCAATTTAAAAGAATAAGAGATAGGATCTCCCATAATATCATTATTCAAATAAATTCTTTTCATTTGAATTGAATTACCTTCATTACCAGCCATCACAATATGAGACTGATATTGTTCTTTCTCAATGATCAATCGCCCCTTAGCTGATTCAGTATTCAAATTCAGCCCTTCTGCATCTGTAATTTCAAGACCAAGTTCATAAGTTTGAGCAGAAAGATTATCTTCAATAAATGAAATATCATCATCTTTAAGTCCAATCGTCACATCTCCAGAAGCAAATCCAGCAGGAATAGTCAACAGATCTGTACTCAACGCTATTTTATCTTGTGGAATATTTACCAGCACAGGAGCAACTTTCATAGAAACCTCTTCGGGAGAAGGAGTAGCTAAAGAAATCTTCCATGTTTTTTGCAAAGGTGTACTAAAAATCAGTTTTCCATTCTCATCATAAGTTCCAGTGACTTTAACGTCAGAATTACCTTCACAATTAATTTGTATCGGATTCTCTGGATATTTCACTAAGTTAAGTGTCTCATCTTCTTGGCAAGAAAAATTTAAACCCGCCAAGCATATAAAAGAGCAAACTAAAGTTATTCTAAATGTAAAATGTTTCATAACGTAATTTATATTGAGGAATATAATGGTATGCAATTACTCTAGTCACCACATACCATTATACGTTATTAAATTATTATCACATGTCGGTTGGCCATGAATAAGGAGTTGGATCATCCTTCTTATAAAATATGGTAGGATCCTTCAATGATGAGCCATAAAGAGTAGAAGCCCCACTCAAACGTGAAAATATCATACCATAATTCTCTGGACTCGGAGCAAATCCCATAAACCAGCCGTAACCTTCGCTTATTAACCTTTGAGCGGAACTCGATGTCAACGACCCTCCTATACCTAAATTAAATTCCAAAGCCATACCTGCACACTTCTTATTTGTCATATTACCTATCGGATAAGCTGAACCTCCATAGTTAGGAACAATGATATCAAGCCATTCATCTACATCAACTCCATTTACTTCTGAAACACCATACATATTTCCATAAGCAAACACAGTTACTAATTTATCGGGCATAGCTAATTTTGTTTCATAACAAAGTCGAGCAGCAGCACTTGTTCCAGGACTCTCAAAAGCTGGGTTATTCAAATCTGGATATGTTGAATATTCATCATCATAATTAATGCCATCCAAGTTATACGCTTTACAATATTGTGCCACTTCACGAGCAAAATCTTTAGCTCCTTGCTCAGATAACTGTGCCAATCCAGCCATATCATGATTTCCAAGTAAACCCAACAAAACTTTTACACCTCTTTTACGTAAAGGCTGCAAAAAAGTTTCATTATTATCCAACAGATATTGCACATTAGGATTACATTTCACAAAAGGACGCCCAGCATCACTATCATAGTTGATATTTGCAGCAAAAAGAACGACAACATCCCAAAGCAATTTCCCATTTTCCAGTTCAAACGAAAAAGCATTCAATGGATTCACTCCATTTACCTCAAAAAACAAATATCCTTTTACCGCATCTTCACCTTTATATGCATCCGAGGCATTTCGCATATCTTTTACCAAATACATACAATGTGTAGATTGAGAATCCGTAGCAGATATATCTTCACTCGGTTCGGATATAGCTACAGGAATCGCATAAGTCTTACCCTCCAAAACTTCAGTTCCACCAGAAATTGTCATGCCAACCTCTGCAGTCTTTGCTCCTGAAACAAATTTCAATATTCCTCCGTCAGCAAAAGAGACCAATTCCTGCGGATATAATTCAAAATCCGTTTGATGATCTTCGTTATAAGTCTTTAAATAATCAGCATCAATCACAACCTTTGCAGAAGTTGTACTTGTAGCGGCTTTACTCAATCCCATTTTTACAGAAGTGTTATAACTCTCTTCATAAAGTTCTATCACAGGAGAAGATAGATTTTGTTTCACATCACGCAAATAAGCATGATTCTCATAAATTCCAGCATAAGCCGATTCATCTATCGCCTTGCCTACCTCCAAATCTTCGGCACAAGAGGACGTCAAAAACATTATGCCCATACAAAATGCTGTAACTCCTAAAAATGAATTCAAATATTTAGTTTTCATAATGGTAGATTTTCATTAGTTATCAGATTGTTATTTTTCCGGCAATTCCACATTTACCCAAGCAGGCTCTCCACTTCCTGTAATATCATTTCCATGTCCAGTATAATCATGAATTACACTACCTGTCCCTTCATTAAATCTCCAATAAGCAATTAATCCTTCAGACTTCGGATCCACATAATATGCGCTATTAGCAATTTCATCCGCACTTCTTTGCTTACTCCAAATTCTAAGTTCCGAAATCTCTCCTGGTAACCAACGAGTACTATCATAAGAATAACCCACATAACAACCTCTAGAAAGATTTACAGAAGAAGAAGCTGCATTATCTGACGCAACCAAGACTCCATTCTGATAATATAAGCGTTCTCTTGTTGTTGCATCATAAACAATAGCAATATGAACCCATTCATTGGTTGGAAGCCCTGGAGCTACATTAGGATTTGGGAAATTGCCTCCAGGAGCAACTAACTGTAATTGATTTCTCGGACGGTCTGCATCACCAATTCTGACTAAGAATGTTCCTTCAATACCAAAAACGGAACTCAATGCATTATCACGACCATCTTCCCAGTCACTGGCACGCACCAATGCTTCCACTGTAATCGTAGACAATGAACTTACATCACTCGCCCAGCGTATCGGAAAATAAATCTTACGAATATTAGCCACTACATTTATCAACGCTGCTCCCTTAAATACATAAAATACCGTACGTTTACTTTGCAATATATCGATATTACTAGCCGTACTAATCGTCACAGGTAATACATAACGATGTTCCGAATCCAACTCATTCGTATTTTTAAAATTAATTACCACGCTTTCTCCTGTCACATCACCAGCCTTAATGGTTGCTGTCTTTTGAGGTATCTCATAATATTTCTCATCCAAAGCTATTGCATTGTCATTGTAACTCAAATTATAAGCTGCAGTCATAGATGGTACGGCTTCGAACGACATCTGAACGTCATTGGATATAGGAGAAGCTATCCGGTAATCAATCTTTCTAGTAGATTCAACAACATCATCTTTAATTAACAAGTCACTACATATAGCATCAGACGTAATATACAAATGATTTGTATAGTGATGTTCCTCATCAATGTTATTTGACTGGCATCCCCAAAACATGGCTACCAGTGACAATAAAAAACTATATCTTAACAATTTCATAATTCATTATTATTTATTAGGATTCATAATCTGAATAGCTTCTCGAATATGCTGATAAACAAAAGCATTATCATAATAATCGTTATGGGCATTCTGGATATACACTCCTTTTCGAACAAAATCTGTAGAGTTAGCAGCCACCCATTGTGCAGCCCCATAAGTGGCCAACGTTTTTCCCCCATTGGCATCAATAGTACTCCAATAACCATAAGTCTGTTCTTTATCTTCTGGACGTGGAGTTTCCACACAAGCAACAAAACGATCTGCCGGAACCGGATTAATTGCCCCTTCTTGTCCTGCCACAGCATCCATTCCAGCCTGCACTGCAAGATAAGCTTTCACACTCAAATCATCGGCATTTGTTGAACCTAAACTCTTCAATATAATATAATTGAAGTTAGAAAGCATATTCATGTTTTCAGGAACTAAATATTGCACATTTCCATACAACAATAAAGATTTCCCTTCATTCTTTTGCTTCCATTCTATAATGCGATTAAAAAAGTTCTGCTGACGTGCATTGTATTCAGCCAAAACACTTTCTGTCATACTCACTAAAGAACGTCCAGTATATTCAACTATAATACCATCATAATGGTATTTTTCACAAAGTTCCAGAGCCTTATCTGTACAATCACCCAAGTATTTTAACGCATCTTCTTCTGTTAAAGATTCTCCACCTTCCTCTTTTAATTTAGCAGTCCATGCTGTCTCAAATGCATCATGACTAATCGTATACAAGGTTTTAGTACCTTTATCATTCTTGATTTGCTCCATCTCAAGCATAATTTCTTCATTCAAATTATCCGGATTATTCAAATTAATAAAATCAATGCTATCAGGCAAAGTTGTCAGATGTTCAGCTTGCTTACTTGGATTGTTCCCTGGATTATCAAACGATACAATCATCACTTTATGTTCATTAGCCTTATAATTTTTCAAATCCAGTAAGTAATCTTGGTAAAGTTGTGAATTTTGCTCTTCCAATGAAGAACTATGCAAAGTCAGACTTTCCGGCTCAGTCCAATCAGTACACGCTGGCAAAGAAAGAACTGAGGTATATAATACAGCTCCAAACAGCCTATTAATTAATTTCGTTTTCATATAACATTGTATTTAATTGTTAACATTATTTTTTACATGCCCACCAAACATCTGTAGACATATTATCGGGCCCTTTCAAATAATTAGCAACCGCATAATTTACATTTTCTAAATTACTTGTGTACTCCTCATTGGGATATGGCATACGACGTGCACCCCTCTGAGAATCTACTATACCCCCGCTCTTATTACCCTCATCGGTTGCCGGAATCAAATGAGGATATCCAGTTCGGCGATAATCAGCCCAAGCTTCATTACCCAGCATCCAATTAGCAATCCATTTTTGAATAATAATACGTTCCTGCTTTTCTTCCTTTGTTGCTTTTTCATCCCATTTTACAGTAATAGTAGACAATTTCGTATTATAATTTTGTCCAGCAAACGGATCAACATAAGTGGCTGGGATGCGAGTGCTATTAGAAAGATATTCATCAACCCCATCAGCTTTCCATTGTTCAAAGGACAAACGAATACCTTGATTATAAAACTCTTCTGCACTTCCTCCCATATTAAAGCCAAAAATCGCAATACCTTCAGCACGCAAGAAAGAAACTTCAGCCGCATTCATCCATAAAATAGGATCCGAAGCAGAAATCTTCACTGTAGAATAATCCACAAAATGATTTGCAATGGCATCCTTGGTAATATCGATTCCACGTCTTAAACCTACATATTCTCCATTACTAGCTAATTCAAAATAACTAGCACGACGATTGTCATTGTATCCATTCATGTAACAAATTATATCAGCTGCCGCATGCGTATCTCCACCACTAGTTTCTGCATTATATCGAAGCGCCGTAAATAACGAGTTAGTAATAGAGCCAAAATAATTCCAAGCTGCATTGTCTACATTTGCTGTAATTAATCCTGCTTCACTCGTTATACATGCCTCTGCTATTTCTTTTGCCTTAGTAGGATTAGCGTATGCTATACGCATAGCAAGACGTAGACGCAACGAGTTAGCAAATTTTAACCATTTCTCCACATCCCCACCATACACATAATCAGCAGTTGAAACCAGCAATGCACCTTTGTTCTCTAACAACACATTTATAGCATTATCCAATTCCTCAAAAAATTTATTATAGACCTCTTCCTGAGAGTCATAAGGAATAGTGATTTTACCATCAGAGCCAATCTTTGAGTAAGGAATCGGACCATAAGTATCTGTTACACGACTCATAGCTGCGACCTTAATAATTTGAGCTATAGCGTATGGCACCGGATTTCCAGTATTATTAGACACTATCTGAACCGAGTTTAAATTTCCATACAATACAGGAATTATCTTATCGCTGATTAAAAATACACGTGTCCAGTCATTCTTAGCATTGAAATTAGAAATTGTCTCTGAAAATCCCTTATTCGAATCTGCAAAATATCCCCCCATAGGGCCTCCTAATAAACAATCTGTAAACTGTGCCGTATTGACATCGGATGATACCACACAGCTAGCCAACTGGGTCATTGCTGATCCCAATGCATAATCATCATTTTCAAGACTTCCAGGCTGATAGGGATCTGAATTTATATCTAAATACTTGTCTGTACAGGAGATAGAAACAAGAATCAGAGAGCCTAATAAAAATTTATTTAATATTGTTTTTTTCATAATTCTTCATATTTAAAATTTAAAGCTCAAGCTAAATCCAATATTACGTAATGCAGGCATCATGAAATAATCAATTCCTTGATAGAAATTATCTGTAGAAGCCACAGTCTCAGGATCAAATGGAGCCTTATTATAAATCATCCATAGATTACGTCCGATAATAGAGACCTTGATATCACAGATATCTCTCAACATTTTACGAGGAAAAGTATAGCTCAAAGAAGCTTCTTGCAAACGTACATTTGTAGCAGAGTAAGTATAATACTGAGGAATAGCTGTTCCAGCCCCAATAGTACTATACCATGTTTCTGGACTCACACGATCATTTCCATTCACAACTACATAACCTAAATCACGAGCCTTTGCAGAAGCCTCAGACACACCATAATAATCAAGCATGGCCTGTGTTCTTGAATAAACAACTCCACCCAAACGAGCTGTTACCAAAAATCCTAAATTAAAGCCTTTCCAAGAAAAATTATTACGCCAAGCCAAATTACCATCAGGAAGAACACTTCCTAATTTTATATACTGATTGGGATCCTGAATAGTTTCTGTCGCTAATTTCCCCTCTCTATCAGTATAAATCGCTCCATTACTATCTCTCTTTAAATCAATCAATGAGTAAATATCGCCCATTGTTCCTCCTTCTTTCAATAAGAATCTTGTTTCTCCTAAACCTCCCATATTCAAGGTTGACAAAGAAAAGATCTCACCCGTAACAGGATTTATCGCATTGTCAGCAAGTTCTATAATTTTGTTCTTATTCATTGAATAAGTAATGCCTGTATCCCATGTAAAATCTCTCCACGTATTCTTATATCCCAAAGAAAGCTCAATTCCTTGATTCCTTACAGCACCCGTTTGAATATACATTGCAGACCACCCACTAACCGGCAACTGTGGATTAAAGGTTTGATTCATGGTTTTCGCATTATAATAGGTAACATCTAAATCAAAATGTTTCAAGAAACGTAATGTCAAACCAACCTCAAACGACTGAGTACGTTCAGGTTTCAAATTATACAACGGATACTGAGTAGTTATACTCCATGAGTTATTAACCCACTCATAATGAGGATTAGCAATATAACGTTCAAATGGATTACCCACAGAAGCCCACGAACCACGAATTTTCATATAAGAAAGATAGTCGTGATTCAAGTTTGGCATTAATTCTGAAAGAACCACAGATGCACCCACTGAAGGATAAAAGAATGAACTACTTTCTGAATTTGGACCAGCCAATTGAGAAGGCCAATCATTACGCCCAGTTAATGTCAAATAATATGTACTCTTATAACCTAACTCGGCAGAAGCAAACAACGATTGAGTCTGCTCACGCCATCCCTCTTGTAAACGAGTACTTTTACTTGGACTCAGATTCTGTACAGCAAAGAAATTCGTATAACCCACCGGCTCATCACCAAAAGCCTCACTACCATCTGCTATAGGGCCACGTACTTTTAAGGCATCAGATCGCATATCAGAAAATGATCCACCAAAATTAGCTTGTAA
>ENA-ORRO01000236-ORRO01000236.1-human-gut-metagenome-genome-assembly--contig:-NODE-236-length-48862-cov-6.005532_pt1 | contig 48862 bp, 52 predicted proteins | sample MGYA00242176_ERZ509136 | MGnify/ENA primary metagenome ERZ509136 (study PRJEB26280, sample SAMEA2338644) | human gut metagenome | biome: human gut; feature: human-associated habitat; material: faeces...
TTGGCGCGATTCGGATCCCGGGGGCACGCTCTACATTGGCATCCGCTACGACTACCCCGAGGCGGCCGATGCCTTCCGGGACTACGATTGGGCCGCGTCCAATCGCAGCTCGCTTCACTATGAGGACGTCTATGGTGTCAGCTTGGCCGCATCCGTCGTTGGCACTTGCCCAAGCTGCAAACAAAATTCACTGCAAGGCGTCTACGTTGGGAGAACACATGAAGCGCGCGGTCATGCCGAGTACAATAAATGTTATCGGTGCGCTTACACACAGTATCTTGGGACTTACGTCTACAAAAACCACGGAGCTGGTACAGAGGACAGCTGGACCTGCCCCTCCTGCGGCAGCCACACTTGGGTGCTGCAAAGCCAGCAGCCCGCAAGCTGTACGGCCAATGGCTATGCCTATTATTCCTGCGCCTGCGGCCAGACGAAATCCGAAATGATCTATGCGAGCGGCCATAATTACAGTTACGGGAATTGGATGCAATACTCGTCCAGCCAGCACCAGAGATCGAAGTATTGCATGAATTGTGGCAGCTCAGATTATGAGTATGGCGCGCACAGCCTGTCCTATGGCTCATGGAGCAGATCATCCTCGACGCAGCACAGCCGCAGCGTGTCGTGCGGCGTTTGCGGTTACAGTACAACCGAGACTGGCTCGCACAGTTATTCCTACGGAAGCTGGTCAAGATACGACGATACGCAGCATCGCAGAACAAAAAGCTGTTCGGCCTGCGGCGATTCCAGTTATGAGTATGCTGACCATGTGGATACCGATGGTGACGGGAAATGTGACACCTGCGGAGCTGCTGTTTCGCTGACGGTTACATGGGATGCAGGCAGCAACGGCGGCATGATCGACGGCAAGGCCAGCTTTTCCGAAACCATGAAGCCGAACAGCAAGCCGACCGCGCCCAGCGCTTCTCCTGTGAAAACCGGATACACATTCAAGAACTGGTATACCGAAAAAACGGGCGGCAAGCTCTATAACACCGTCACGTCGATTACGACCAGCCAGACGTTCTATGCGCAATTCACTGCAAACACCTATACTGTGACATGGAACCTTGGCGACGGACGTTCGGAAACGACCGAGCAGACTTACGGTGAAAAACTCGTTCTCCCCACCGATCCGGAACGTAAAAACGCCGAATTTTTAGGCTGGTTTACGGAGAAAGACGGCGGTACAGAAGTTACGGCAAACACCGTTTTCAAGGAAACTGCTGCGACAACGTATTATGCGCACTGGGAAATTACTGAGTTGTTTTCGGTGACAGTTCCGGCGACCCTGCCGCTCGTCGTGGACGAAGCCGGTAAGGTCTATGTTGCTTCCGCTTCCATCGTCAACAATTCTACCGGTGATGTAATGGTTTCTTCCGTCAGCGTTACCAGCAAAAACGGTTGGGAGTTTGTTCCGTATTCGACCAACATGGCAAGGGCCAAAGTGGACGCCAAGCAGGTCGGCTTCAAGATCAATTCTTCCGAGACCAGCAAAACCGGCGATTCCGAGGTCTTCACACTGGCTGCGCCGTGGACGGTCAAAGAAGCAGACGCACTCTCCATCAACTATGATGCCGTCGTATCCGCCGTTTCTCAGCCTGTGACCGGGCAGGAGATCATGTCGGTCGTCTTTGTACTCGAATGGGCGTAAACGATAGTCGTCAGACCGGGCTGGGCGAAGCGGTTCAGGCCGGCAGTACTGCCGCAAAGCTCGTGGAAGGCGCCGCAAAAGCAGGTAAGATCACGACCGCAGCTGCAAATGGGGCCGCCCTCGGCGGTCCCTACGGCGCGGCTGCCAGCGTCGCAATCGCGGCAGCCAAGCACGGGAAAAAGATCCTTCTTGCGCTGCTCGCCATCCTTGCGATCCCGCTGCTGTTCCTCGTGATGCTTCCAACTCTGATCTTCGGCGGCACGGCGCAGAACTCCGGCGATACCACCATTCTGAACGATCAGGCTGCAATCACCGAAAACATGAACGAGATCGCATTTGCGGTCAGCGACTTGCTTGGAAGTGGTATTGCCGATGCCGAGCAGCGGATCGCGGACGATTTTGCCGCGTCCAGCGCCGATCAGTATGAGATCGTCAACCCATATGAGGATGAACGCATCAACAACGTCAATCTGTTCATTTCACAATACTGTGCGTACCGCGATACGGACGTTGCCGCCATTTCTCTGGAGGATATGAAGCAGCTTCTGCGCGCTGGCATTGGCGAACTTTACGACTATACTTATGAGGACGAAACGCGCGAGATAGAAGAAACCATTCTCAATGAAGACGGCGAGGAGGTCACAGAGCTTCGTGAGGTGACAGTGCGCGTCTACACGCTTTCCTATCGCGGCGAAGCGTATTTTGCTGATTCCATTTTTCATCTGACCGACAAGCAAAAGACGCTTGCGCAGAACTTTGCCGAGAATCTCAGCCTGTTTCTGGGCGACGGCCTGTTTCAGAATCTTTCCTCGTCTGAGAGCGGCTTCACGATCCCTGCGCTTGGAGACATCCGCTACACAGATGGCAGCACAGAGGTCGTCTATTACAATCAACTCGATGAACGCTATGCGAACAAGCCCTATGGTACTGATGATATCGGCGGCTACGGCTGCGGCCCGACTGCTATGGCAATGGTAGTATCCTCGCTCACAGACGATCTGGTCGATCCCGTTGAGATGGCAAAGTGGTCATACGACAACGGCTACTGGTGCAGCGGAAGCGGTTCGTATCACGCACTCATCCCGGCAGCCGCCGAAGCGTGGGGCCTGCCAGTCTCCGGCTGCACGGCATCAGAGCCGCAGCGGATCACGGACGCGCTTTCCAGCGGCAAGCTGATCGTTGCCATCATGTCCGCCGGGCATTTTACCTCGTCCGGGCATTTCATCGTGCTGCGCGGCGTCCAAGATGAAAAGATCCTCGTTGCCGATCCAGCCAGCCGGACGCGGAGCGAACAGAGCTGGGATCTGTCCATCATTTTGAATGAAGCCAGCAAAGCCGCCGGTTCCGGCGGGCCGTTCTGGATCATCGGCTAAAATCTGCACCCGATCAGCACTGCTGACCGGGTGCATTTTCATAATTTACAGAAAATTCACAGGTTCAAGTGGTCTTTTTGTCGTTTTGCGGTGCGTATTGTTATAGAAGGATTTGGAGGACAAACCTATGAGGACAACCATCCAGCAGCTTGCAGAATTTCTGACCGCCTGCCGCGGGAACTGGCGAAATGCCTGCTTTATCTCCTGCGGCGTCTGCAAATGTCATTCGCCGTGTTCCGGTTATCTGATGAGCGCAGATGCAGGCGGCAAGCCTGTTTTGATTCCCGCTGCCGAATATGAACGTCTCACTGCGCAGCGGATCGACCCAAGCGAATGCCGCGGCAACCTCTCCCGCAGCGCCTTTGAGGATATTTATGCGTTATATCTCAACTGGTGCTTGTCAGACGATGAAATCTGCTGTTTACAGATACTCTCCCTTCTTCCTTCTGAGTAATACATAGGAGGATTTCCATTTGAAAAAAGCCCACATTACCTGTCCATACTGCCACGCGCCGGCACAGCTTCGCCCGGCCAGCAGCATCTACGGCATCCACACAAAAGACCGTGCAGCGAAGCTCTACGTCTGCTCCCGGTATCCCGCCTGCGACGCTTATGTACAGGCGCACAAGGCGACCGGACTTCCAATGGGGACTCTTGCCAACAAAGAGCTCCGGCAGAAGCGGATGCAGGCACATCGGACCTTCAACCAGCTTTGGGAGAAAGGTTTCATGCGCAAACAGGATGCTTACGCATGGCTGTGCGTCCGGCTCGGCATCCCGGAAGCGGACGCACATATTGCCAACTTCTCGGAGTATCGCTGTGACCAAGTTATATTGCTTTGCAAGGATTTTTTGAACGCACAAAGGAAGGTGAAACAAAATGGATCGAAGCAGCATCGTGTTGACCGCTGAACAGCAACTGCTCGTAGAAAACAGCTTGGAATTTGTCCACTGGACGATTGCAAGGCTTGTCCCCAAAAGCAACTGCCATATGGAATATGACGATCTCTTTCAGGAGGGCTGCGTCGCGCTGTGCCATGCGGCAGCAAGCTATCATGGCGGCACTTCGTTCAAGACCTACGCCATCACGGTCATCCGCAACCATCTGATCGACTGCTGCCGCAAGCAGACAAACTGGCGGAAGTATATTTCCGAGCAGTCCTTGGACGACCCGGACGCAGGTCTCCCAACGCCGTTTTGCACAGACCATGCGCATTTTTCCGGTGTGGACACCGGCGCAGTGCTTACCTCCTGCAAGAAGCACTATCGCGGTGTCGCAAAACTCGGTATTGACGCGCTTGTTCTGAAAACGAAGGGCTTTGACTGCAAGGACATTGCGGTTCTCTATCACACCAGCTCCAACAATGTCGGCGCATGGATCTCCCGCGCGGCAAAGAAGCTCCGCAGCGATCCGGATTTTCTGGACGCTTTCGACATCGCCTGTTGAAATTGTAAGCTGCCGCTCGTAAAAGAAGAATAAAAGCACATTGGAGGTACTGTTATGGAATACACGAAATACGCGGCCGTCGGACATTTCAAATGCCATCGCACGCTGGACGGCAAGAAATATCCCGTTGTCATCGTGGGTCGGAAGGAATATATGCTCGACGTACAGGAAATGACCGTCTGGAGCAGTCTTGCATGGCGGATCCTGTCACGCAGCCAGATCGCGGAAGCCTATCTGAAGCTGACGCGCGGGCTGTCGTTTACCTCCCGCCGGACGCTGGACGACTGCATTGACCGGCTTGTCTCACGTGGACTGGTCGCGGAGGGGCGCGGCAGCAGCGAGTATGAGGCGCTTTATGATCTGCTTTCCTGCCTGTACATCGCGCCGGTTTCCGCAAATCCATTCCTGCGGATTGGCGCATTCCTGAAACTCTGGATTTGGGACGGTATGCCTTTTTCTAAAGCAATCCATCTGTTCTCGCGCCCGAAATGCAGCGTGGAGGAACGGCAGATCGTGCGGCTGGCAAATCAGGCGCTTCTCAGCAGCGCAGAACTGATCAAGTGCGCAGAGCGTGGCGTGCGGACGCTTCACTCTGATGCGCAGCTCATGGACTGCCTGTATGACGATGAGTTAACCACCAGCGAGAATCTGCCAATCCTGATGGCAGCCTCCCGGCAGGCACGCCCTGTCTCGGCGGCAATCGCAAACCTGTATCTGCACAAGCAGATCGTCTTTGAACGGTGCTGACCATGAAAAAGATTCTTGCGTGGCCTGCGCCGCTGCTGCAGAAGTGGCTGCTGTCGCTGCTGCTCTGCTTGCCGTTTCTGGCTGCGGCTATTGTTTCCGCATTCTCCGGCGATCGGACGTTTCTGATCCTCAGCGCATTGCTCTTGCTTTTTTGCGGCGTTCGCTGTGCGGAGCTTTATGTAATGCTCGCGAACGAACGCTATTGCGCGGAGGAAGGCATTTGTCTTTCGGTTTCCAGCATTCCGTTTCAGCGGCAGCGCAGGGTCGCGCTGCAAAAAGCAGACGGCGAACAGCTCGTCTTCTGCATAGAAAAGAACAAGCAGCTGTCTGTGGGGCAAGCCTATCGGATCTATTTGCCGCTTTCCGCAATTCCAAGTGAAGTCAAGACCGCACACTTGCCGCAGCCATGTGCATTGGCAGTCGAGAAAATTGAACCCGCTTCTTTCGATTGCGAGGAATCGGCAGACTAAACCTCTTGGTTTCTTGAAATTGTTGTCTACCTGTTTTCGTTGATTATTTTTCCGCAGTTTGCTATACTATAGTTAGAAAACAATGAGGAGGTGTGTTCCATGCCCATTGATGAGATTGAAGTCATAAAGCAAAAGCTTGTCGATCAGATCAAGCCGATTGGCGTTTATCTGTTTGGCTCTTTTGCCAACGGTACCGCGCACGCCGACAGCGATTTTGACTTCTACATTATTGTAGATGACAGTGAGAAGGATCTTCACGCCGTAGCCACTTCTGCATATAAAGCGATTCGCGGCGTGAAGCAGCGCCCTGTGGATATTCTGGTTGGCACAAAAAGCCGCTTTGACGAACGTAAGAATCAGTTCACCGTAGAAAACGAGGTATTCCACAAAGGAGTTCTGCTCTATGGATCAGCAAGTTAAACAGTGGCTTGACTATGCCGCGCAGGATTTAGGCGTTGCCCGGCATCTTTTTGAAAACTATCATCCCAAGCCGCTCGAAATCGTCTGCTACCACTGCCAGCAGTCTGCGGAAAAAGCGATCAAGGCTGTGATTGTCTCTCTGCACTGGCCCACCGGGATTCCCAAAAGCCACGATCTTTCTTTTCTGCTGAATCAGATTCACAACTATATCTCCATCCCGGATGCAATCGGCGATGCTGCAGATGCCCTAACGCCATTTGGTACCATGACACGATATCCGAACGAACTGACTGTCGAGGAGCATCATGCAAAGCAGGCAATCGCATTTGCAGAGCAGATTCTAAATTGGACAGCATCTGCTTTGCGATAAAGCAAAAATCACAGTTGCATAACCGAAGCGGTCGCAGACTTGCGACCGCTTTTTTCTGCATTTTGCAGAAAAATCGTATTGCCGCCCTATTTTATAAGTAGAGAGTATTCTTTGTCCATCGCGAAATCTATATATAGTTTTAACATAATTGACAATCCCAATATATTGTGCTACTATATTCATGTAATTGATATTTGTGCAGTTCATCGGAACGCAGACCGTATGGTCTGTGCGTGGGGCTTCTCACATTGCACACGTTGGTCAGGTTTGTATTTGAGTGCTGGTAGCATGGTATTTGCCCGCAAGGGGTAGATGTCGCTGCCGGCATTTTTTATATAGATATTCATGCCGGTGGCAGAAAGGAGTGTTATGGCAAAAGCGAGTCTCATCGGGCTGATCACGCAAGGCCCGGAATTGCAGCACAGCGCCAAGGGTGAACCCTATGTCCGTTTTTCCGTAGCCGAGTATGTCGGCTTCGGTTCGCAGCGGCACACACAGTTTGTTGACGTGTGGGCATGGGGCTACATGGCGCAGCGGCTTGCAAAGTGTACATTGAGTAACGGCGATTTTATCTTTTTGAGCGGCACGTTGGAGTTGGAAGAGTTCACAAAAAAAGACGGCATCACAAAGGATAAACGCTTGAAGCTCAGATTGGACGATTGGGCGCCTGTTCCGCAAAAACGGGAAACAGGCTGTCCAGCGCAGAATGAAACAGAGGTTTTTCCCGTCTCTGCCGAGCAGATCGACGGTGACCGGGAAGAACTGCCGGAATAATACCGGCGCAGCGGAAGAGGAACCGCACCAGATGATTCAGAAATGATTCGTCGGTGCGGTTCCTCTTTTTTTGTTTTTATAAAGAAAATGTATTTGAAAGGTGGCTTATTTTTATGAAACGATCCAGTCCCCTTTGGGGCAGTGTCTCTGTCCTGATCGGTGTGGTCATTGCGATCCTGGCGCTGGTGCGCGGCGCATGGCTCGTCCCGCTTCTGCTCCTGACCTTTGCGGCGTGGGGTCTGTGGGTGGTCATGTTCCAGCTTCAGCCCGCGTGGGATTCCATCCGTGGATACCGGAAGAAAGAGTACGACGCCAGAAAGCAGCGGGAAGCATCGCTTTACAGTACGGCGCAGACCAATGCCGACGCCATGCAGCTTCTGCTGCGGCACGTCAACCATCGGATCTCTGCGTATCTCAAATCAGTCTATCCGAGCGCCCGCTGGGAGTGGACAACCGGGAACCCAACTGCGCTCGTTATGCAGGGCGGCACCGGGCGAATCCGCGTGTATGGTATTGAAGAATATGACTATGCGGACGTTCAGATCGACCGCAACGGGAATCTCTCTTGTAATCTCCTGAAAGTCGTGCCGGTGCAGCCGCGTATGGATGCGCCGACGCCGCCGAACCAGCAGCCGGTCGATCCGCAGGTCTGGTATGACGTGGAGGGACGTGAAGTATTGGAGCGTGTGATCGCCGATCTGGATTCCCGCGGCCATAGCAGCCTGACACTGAAAGAGGACGGCAGCGTGTGCGTCCATGAGGATGACGACACAAAGGATATTCCGCAGGAACACCTCACCGCCTTCCCGCCGAAAGTCTATTGGCCGCGTCTGGGACAGGTACTGGAAAACGAGGGCCTGACCGCAAACGTTCAGGATCACGAGATCGCCGTATCATGGTAATTTTTTGAGAAAGGAGCGAAAACACGAATGAAAAGCGGACGCAGTATTCAGGATGTGAGCCGCGAGATCCTGCGCCAGCAGGAGGCAAAGGCAGACTATCTGGTCGCAACCGACCGTCTGCACATGGATACATATGGCGACAGCCCTGTGATCCGTGTGCTCGACCGCGAGGGTATCGACCAGATCGAGCCACTGGAAATTCAGCAGACCGCACACCAGCAGATCGGCACCTATCTGGACATTCCCAGCAAGTATTATGACCGGATGCTCCAGCGCGATCCCGCGCTTCTAAGCTACAACGTCAACCGCTGGTTCCAAAAAGAGCCGGAACAGAAGCTGCTGCGCACGATGGACGGCAAGGCCAGAGCGTTTCTCAGCAACCGCTATCGCCGCATCGACAATCTGGACATCGCCCGCGTTGTTCTTCCTATCATCGGGGAAATGGAGGGTGCACGCTTTGAAAGCTGCGAGATCACCGACGACCGGATGTATCTAAAAGTTGTCAATCCGCGCTTGCAGGCAGAGGTGGTTCCCGGTGATATTGTGCAGGCCGGCATTATGATCTCCAACAGCGAGACAGGACTTGGTGCCGTCAACATTCAGCCACTTATTTACCGGCTGGTGTGCTCCAATGGCATGGTGGTAAACGAAGCCGGCCCCCGCCGGGCGCACATTGGCCGCGTGAACACCACGGATGTAAACTTCGCCCTCTATTCCCAGCAGACGCTGGATGCAGAAGATCGCGCATTTGTCCTGAAGATTCAGGACACTGTGCGCGCCGCCGTTGACGAAGCCAGATTCTCGACGGTTCTGGAGCGGATGCGGGAAAGCAAGCAGGCGCAGCTCAATACACAGGATCTCCCCGGTCTTGTCAAGCTCGCCGGTTCCAGCTTCGGTATTCTGGAGGAAGAAGGCAAGGGTGTTTTGCAGCATCTGATCGAGGACGGAGATTTTACGCTCTACGGTCTGGCGAACGCTGTCACGCGGTTCAGTCAGGATGTTGAAAGCTATGACCGCGCAACGAAGCTGGAGGAGATCGGCTACAGCGTGATGACGATGTCGCCGTTGCTGCTGCAAAAGATCAATCAGACACAGGTCACAAAACTTGCCGCATAACGGCAGACAGTTAAATTTGAAAAGGAGTTTTCTTTATGAGTATTCAGAATAACACCGCAGTTGATGTGTATCAGAATTTTGTACTTCCCACAGCGCTGAACAGCGACTTTTCGAGTGAGGATCTTGCCGACGATATGGAAGGCTTACAACTGACCATGCAGCGGGTGAAAATCCCCGGCGGTGGAAACTTGCAGTTTGAGATCCGCAGTGACGACCCGGACAACCCCGACTATGAGCGTAAGCTCGTCGGCGTGATTCTCTATCACCATCTCGCCAACGCCTACTGGCCAGAGGGCAGCGAGTACGACGACAACGTGCCGCCATTCTGCCAGTCCTTCGACGGCAAGCAGGGCTACGGTGAACCGGGCGGCGTCTGCGCAGCCTGTGCATTCAACCAATTCGGCAGTACGGCAAACGGCAGCGGAAAAGCCTGCAAAAATATGCGGCAGATCTATCTGCTGCGCAGCGGCGAGTATCTTCCGCTGCAGCTCTCCCTGCCGCCCACAAGCCTGCGCCCGTTCAATGATTTCATGAACCTCGCCTTTGTCGCCCGCCGGCGCCCCAGCTATTCCGCCATCGTGGAAATTGGTCTGAAACGCGCGGAAAGTGGTGGCTATACTTACAGTGTCGCCACGTTCCGAAAGGTACGGGATCTTGAGGGGGAAGGTCTTGCGGCCGTTAAAAGCTACGCAGCAAATTTCAAAGAGCAGGTCAAATCGCTTCTGGCACAGCGTGTGGAGAACTACAAGTCCGATGTGGAATCGCTCACCGGCACGGCTCCCTTGGAGCTTGCCGACAACGGCGACCACTTTTCCTATCCGGGCGTCATTGACGGCGAACGCGACGAGCTGCCGCTCTAAACAAAAGCAGTCAACAAAGCTTGCTCCGCTAAGCAAACGGCAGATGCGATTTGCCGAAAAGAATCACAAGCTGGTCTATGCGTTTTTGCAGGAGCAGCGGTATGATGGCGAATATTACGATCTTGCCGTCATGGGCTACCTGCGCGCTGTGGAGCGCTATTGCTCCCACGCCTATCTGCGCCGCTTTTCGTTCTCTACCGTTGCCTACCGCGCGATGCAGCAGAGCATCGTGTCATGGACGCGCGGAGAGAGCCGGCGCAGGCAGGCAGAGGAAGCCTACTGTGCGCTTTACGGCCGCAGGGAGACTGTCTGGGACGCGGAGCTTTCGGAAGCATATTTCTTTTCGGAGCTGCAAAAATGCGGAACCCCGCAGCAGGCTGCGTTTGCGCTGCTGCGCCTGCACGGGTACAGCATTGCGGAGATCGCCGCGCAGTACAAGCTGGACCCGCGGCGTGTGCGCCGGATGCTCAAGAGTCTGTATTCCGCCTATCTGCGGTTCCGTGGGGACGGGAAGGAGGCGAAAAAATGAAGGATCAGCACACAAGGATGCTCCACGGGCGGCTGCTCCGGCCATTAAAGGTCGGCAGCAGCGCGCTCATCGACCACGAAGGGCAGTTTATTCTGACCTCGCTGGTCACATCCATCCAGGTGCAAAATGAACAGGAAGCAAAGTTTGAAACGCTGAATACGCACTATCATGTGAAGTTTTCTCCGCTTCAAGCGGCAGTTGCGGCGTCAATTCTGATGGCCGTCGCTGCATGAATGAACACCCTGCGGCAGTCTCCCGTCTGACTGCCGCAGGCCCCGCTGACCGCAGCCACAGTTTTTGTGGCTGCGGTTTTTCCATAGGAGGTTTTATGAACGAACAGATCGTCCCGGTTTCCGGGAATCAAAAAATCGCGTTTCAATGCCAACGGTGCAGCACCTGCTGCCGCCATGTGGAAAACAAGGTCATGCTGGAACCATACGATGTTTATCAGCTTGCGCTTCATTTTCAGTGCGAGGCGCAATCCGTCAGGCCGGAAGATATCTGCGCACAATATGCGCACCCCATGCCGCTGGAACCGTATTTCCCGATTTTCCTGCTGAACACCGCAGGCGAGGATCAGCACTGCATTTTCCTGAACGGGAATCATTGCAGCGTCTATGCACATCGGCCGCGCGCCTGCCGAATGTACCCATTCACAGTGGATGCAGGGCGGCGCGGTAAGGACTTCGAGTATTTTCTCTGCACGGATTACCCCGGTCACTTCGGCAAAGGCCGCATCCGAGTCAGCGACTGGTTCTATGAGAATTTTCCCAAGGATGTCCGCCGCTTTGTGAAAGCCGATTACGCGGCGATCCGGCAGTATGGCAAGCTGCTCCGGCAAATGACGCCTGCGCAGGTCGAGCATTCGCTGTTCCAGCTTCTGTTTTACCGCTACTGGAATTACGACCTGAGCAAGCCCTTTCAGGAGCAGTTTGAACACAATCATCGCCAGCTGCTTGCATTTCTGCAGGAACAGCTGGCCCAAAATGGAGGTTCTATATGAGTCAATCCAGAATCACTGGCGCAGTCCTTCTGTGCTGGGAAGATTGCACATCCATTCTCTCGAAGCACCTGACAACGCTGCTGCAGCGTCCGATTCAGCTGTGCAGGATGGTAGAAGACTATGACTACTGGTGCGTTGCGTCGATAAACGGAAGGTTCTCCATCCCGGAGCTTCACAGTCTGCTGGATGCGCTTTCCGCAACCACGGTAGACTTTCCTGATCTGATCCCAGAAGAATCTAACCAGACGCGCTCTTTCAGCATGGAGTTCTCCCGGGCGCTTTTGCAACATTACTTACACGCAAGCTGGCGCTACGAACATCTCACCGAGGAGTATCTGATGGTAATTGACGTGGACATCGCTGTCCCCGCATGCTGCATTATGAATGGAGGGGTGCCGGATGTCTGATGCAAAGCTGATGATGCCGCTGTTTTGTAACGGCATGTTTAACTGTGGCGGCCGCAGAATCCGTGCTGTCCGCCTCTATGATGTTTCCGATGGGGAGCACCGCTATCGTCTTTGGACAAAAGCAGGAACGCCAGATATAGACTATCCCCGCGTAGAATCTGACCGCTACCTGCTATACGTTGAGATCCACGGATACCTCGCACCGCTTGGCATGACAGAATATTTTCTGACCGAACATTGTGGGTATTTGCCGGCTATGCGGGAACTGTATGGCGGTGCAGAACATCGGAGAACGTATTTTGACAGTCTGCAAAAGAGCGCTATTGAGGAAGCTGTCGCAATCGAGAGAACTGTGATCTACCATTTGGGCAAAGAATCGCCCCGGCAGGCAGACTATATCCACGGTATCCTCAATGAGCATCTTATGCGGTATACCGCCAGCAAGGAAAACGGCGGCAAGACCTTCCCGGATTATGTCGGTGCATTGATGGCGGATGAGCTTGACCACTGCATACAGCTTTCCAAAATCTATCGGTCGCTTAAACAGCAGGAGAATGAGATTCGGCAGGCACAGATTGCCGAGCAGGATCGTGTGTACCAGCAGTCTGTCAATACAGAAAAAGAAAAAGCTGTCTGCGCCGCGCTGCAAATCATCCGCAGCGGCGGCACATTGAAAAACGATACGCTTTGCTATTACAAAGACGATGGCTCATTTATAGAAACCTCGTTGATTCTGTATTTGATGCGCGAGTACCATGTCAACGTGCCGCTCCGTACACAGGGATGGATCAAGGAGCGTTTGGCAGCCGCAAATATTCAGGAAGACTTTTGCGGTTCCGTTACCTACTACCGTGCAAAAAGAAGTCCATGCTCACAGAAATTTTTTGACTGTATGCGAGAACTGATTGCGGCAGTTCAACAGATAAAAACTGCAGAAAAGGAGGCACTGAAATGGAGCGCACCATCATTGCATATCTGAAAGTTGATGACAATCGTGCTTTTCAAGAAATTGGAGATGGCCCGATTGCATATCTCGTCAAAGAGTTTGCGCAGTTGGAACAACGTGGCATTCTTCTTCAAGATGCCGCGATTGCCGACGCGGATGCGGCCGGACCAAAAGAAGCATATCTTGTCTACCTTGCCAAATACGCTTTTGACAATTTAGGCAGCTACCACGTTTATCCGATGTCCTATAAGCAATGGCGATTCGCATACACTGGTGGGTAAGCATGGTTTAAGGGCATTGTTTATCAACCAATATGTCTATATCTACAAAATCAAGTTTGACGCGGTCTATATCTACCATATTTTCATCATAGAATAACAGCGACCGTGTAGTTTCCTTGAAACCGCACGGTCATTTTATGCCAAAAGGCATTTGTCAAGTCTGAATTACGCCAATTTTTCACCACATATTTCGTCACTTCGCGCATAGTCAGCCACAGCATCTTGTGGTATCATACTCCCGTTTGTTTGACATCCGTATTCAAAGGAGGAGTATCATGCAGTACACTGACAACGAAGCCGCTTTGATCGGCGGATTGATTTCTACCTACTTCCTTCGCCCGACTGTATCCGCCGCACTGAAGGATTCCTATACCCGCGTGCTGGAGCATCTGCACACAGGGCGAGTCTCTGCTGCCGATCTCACGCAGATCCAAAAGGCCCTGACATTTCTGATGCCGACCTGCCATCTGTCCAGAGAAGCACAACGCGACCTGATGGGCGTCAGCCTGAAAACGACAGCGCTACTGCGTACTCATCATTGATATCAATATCTGTTAAAAGCCAAGATAAAACCACCGTTGGAAAAAGTTCTTTCCAACGGTGATTTTTTGTTTCTTGGAGTGCTCTACAGTTATGTTTTCAATGTCAGGTGATATAACGCAAATCGCAATTTCTGATTGTATACACTGTTTTAAGACGCAATACATCCTTTCTTGCTTGTCATTTTAGGCAAAAAAGTCTCTTAAATGTAACAAATGCCCCAAATTGTATTTTCTTTAATTTTTTTCGAAAACAGTATTCCCATATCGTTTATACAGATGGGCGCATAAGTCTTAGTTGGAGGAAAATTGTATGAAATAGATATCTATCTCCCATGTCATTTGCACTTGTGATGGCATGGAAGATTTTCTGTTTTTGTCTGTTGTTGAAATTAGCCGTACCCCATACGTATAAGAGAAGTATAGGAGGTAAAGACAAATGCTAATTTCAATCGACCATGGGAACAAACAAATTAAGACTATCCATCATGCACCGTTTACATCCGGATTAGTCTCCAGCAGAACGGAGCCTTTCAATGGAGAAACCCTGCAATATCAAGGAATATATTATGCTCTGTCCAATCAGCGGATTCCATACCGCCGTGACAAAACAGACGATGATCGATTCTTCGTCCTGACGCTGTTTGCAATCGCATATGAGCTGCAGCCCGCGGCGATCAATCATGCTGGCATCATCCGCATCCAGTTGGCTGTTGGACTTCCTCCTGCGCACTACGGCGCGCAGCAAACCAAATTCTCAGCCTATTTTCTGAACCGTGGACCCGTCCAATTTATATTTCATGGGATCGAATACAACATCCTGATTGACGAGGTTTCCTGCTATCCGCAATCCTATGCTGCGGCAGTTACCGTTTTCCAGACACTTCAAACTTCTCCCCGCGCTCTGATCGTGGACATCGGCGGCTTCACCGCAGACTATCTCCAGCTCTGCAACGGCCGTGCCGATCTAAATATTTGTGACTCACTGGAAAACGGTGTCATTTTACTCTACAATAAGATACGCTCCAAAGTTGCTGCCGAGTTGGACCTGCTTCTGGATGAGACGGAGATTGATGCTGTTTTGCTGGGTCAGCCGACGGCGCAGTCGGACATGGTTCAACAAATCATCCTGGAGCAGGCACAGGCATTTGCCAACGATCTGCTCAGCGATCTGCGGGAGCGAAAGTTGGAACTGAAAAGCGGACGCATCGTTTTTTCCGGCGGTGGTGCGCTGCTTCTGCGCCGGCAAATCGAAGCATCCGGCAAAGTTGTTCATCCCGTATTTATCGACGATGTTGCTGCAAACGTGCGCGGGTTCCAGCTGCTCTATCAGGCAGAAAGACTTGGTCGCAATGGTCGATAAAAAAGATCCTGGAAAATTCACGCTCCGATTTGCCCTTTCAGACCCGCAGCAGCGACGTGCCGCGCAGTTGCTGAATGAGCAGGGGCGGCAGAAAGCACAATTTCTGACAAATGCAATTTTGTGTTATGTGGATGGCGTTTCCAGCGCCGCTGCGCCGATGTCAAAGGATGCTCTGGAGCAGTTGATCCGCAGTATGATCGACCAGCATCTTCATACGCCGCAGGCCTGTTCGACGCAGCAGGAATTTCCCGCTTGCCATGATGATGCGCTCTCTTTGGATAACGCCAGCCTGTCCGCAATCGTCGGAACCCTGCAATCCTTTCGGAAATAACAAACGGGCGACAGATTCATTCTGCCGCCCGCCTTATCGGACTTTTCTGTATTGTTCTGTTATACAATGTTCTCCGACGCCGGATCGGATACCGCTGCAATATAACTGTTGATAATATCCTCCAAGTGCCGGTACTGAACCGGCGAGAGCTTGGACACTTTGCGGGAAAGCAAATCGGTATCCTCTGTTGAAATTTTACCACGCAGCAAGTATTCGGTGCTGATATCCAATGCCGCACAGAGCCGGATAATATTCTCCGGGCGCAGCGCCTTCTTGCCGGTTTCCGCTGTTGAAATGGTTTGGCAGGTCAGTTCTGCGCGTTCCGCAAGTTCTTCCTGTGTGAGCTTGAGCTGCTTTCTGCGTGCGCTGATCCGCGCTCCCATTTGTAATAAAAGATCATCCATTGCTTTCCACTCCTATGGTTGATATTTTATCCTCTATAGCAGCAGAAATTAACATACCATAGATAGATTTTATTATCTATGACATATATAATATACACAAATGTTAAGAGAAAGGACTGAGCCTGTTGAAAAGTTGTGCGGTGGTTGGCGCGTCTCCGAGCCAATTCAAATTCAAATATAACGAAAAGCATACTGCGTGCAAGCGACTGAAGCGTGTTCTGCGGGAGCTGTTCGTTTCGCTATATCAGCAAGGCGTTCGTGATTTTTATATTGGCAGTTCTCTTGGAGCAGAGATCTGGGCCAGCGAAATTCTTCTTCGCTTAAAAGAAGATCCAGCGTTCTCGGCAATCCAACTTCACGTTCTTCTGCCGTATTCCGGTCACGATGCTGCGTGGGATGCTCGCAGCAGGCTGCGTCTGTCATTCATTCTTCGCCACGCTTTTGAGCAGATTACCCTTAGCCAAAACGCGGATGGCTACCGTCTGATGCCAACCAAACTTCTGGAACACGCAGATCTCCTGCTGGCGGTTTGCAGTACGCAGCAGTACCCGAACAGCAGCGCAGGAACGACACTGCTCTGTGCGCAGGATCGCAGCATTCCCGTCATCGCTGTCAATCCGGACACCGCAGAGATTTCACACTTGAAAGATGGCTCTTTGACCGCTGAAATTGTCTGATTTACACCGCTTTATAAGGGCAAGCGTCCCATAATCTACTCTCCCCATCGTAGGAATCTTATGCTATAATAGATTCATCATGGGGAGGATTATCGAAACATGATTGTATACCTGCAGCTTATTGACACCGCAGAAGATCGCTCAAAATTTGAGCAGCTTTATGAGCAGTACAAGCAGTTGATGTTCTATACTGCTTTCCAGATTCTAAAACGCCCTCAGGATGCCGAAGATGCGGTTCATCACGCCTTTTTGAGCATCGCAGAAAATATTTCAAAAATTTCTGATCCGGATTGTCCAAAAACGCGCGCCTACATCGTTACAATAGTTGAGAGAAAAGCAATCGATATGCTCCGGGCGGAGCGGCGGCACCCATCTGTGCCGCTGGATGAATCAATCAATGGCGTTTCTGTGGAATACGGTGGAGACAACGCGCTGGCGAAGGCAATTCTGGAACTGCCGGCTGCCTATCGTCAGTGCATTCTCCTGAAGTTCTATCATGGATACAGCACAAAAGAAATCGCTGGGATCATGCACCTTTCTCTTGCAAACACAAGTAAGCTCCTTCAACGGGCAAAAGCAAAGCTGAAGGAAATTTATCAGGAGGGAGGCGAAAGCCTATGATCACGGATGATGCGCTGCGGGCCGCTGCGAAAGAAGCCAGTCTTGCGCTAGCAGAGACGTTGGTACATGGCAGCAGTCAACAGCCGCCTTACATCCCAAGCAAGTCCTTTACATGCAAAATGAGCCGTCTGTGCCGCCGTGAACGCCACCCTGTTTTTCATCGGACAATGCAGCGCGTTGCCGCTGTGTTTCTGGCATTGCTTCTTACCGGAATCGGCTGGCTTACGGTTGATGCGGAGGCTCGCGCTGCAACAATTGCATGGTTCAGAAGCATTTCACAGAACAGCATCGTATATCGCTTCCTGAATCCCGCGCCGCAGCAGACGTTGCCGGACTATACTCCGACATGCCTGCCAGACGGCTTCGAGGAGCAGGAGTACCACAAGGATGATCAGCGACTCAGCGGTTTTTATACGCGTGATAAAGATGTCATTGTCATAGATATCAGCCTGTACCACAGCGGAACTGCGCTTTCCATTTTTGGCAGTCAGGAATACGCAGAAGAATTTGATTTACATGGATATACCGCACGATACATCCCAGCCGACGAAACTTCCTCATTCAATAGCTTGGTTTGGCTCGATGAAAACAACGGTGTCCTTTTCTCTATCGGAAGCACACTGGGTAAAGACGACATATTGCACATAGCTGATGGCATTAAATTATCCAAATAGCCAAAAATAAATATATTCTCAATTATGGTGTCCAAATTCGCCCCCTTTCTTCGTTTACATGTATAAGAAGAAAGGGGGTGAGCTTATGAAGAAACGCTTTATTACGATTTCATTGGTCATTGTATTGCTCATATCTCTTTGCGCCAGTGTATACGCAGTTGAATCTCGCACACAGCAGGTATTCCCGTCGCTTTCTTTCAGCGGAACTACTGCAAATTGCTCCGTATCTGTATATGGTGATAACAAAATTGAAGTCACACTGGAATTGAAAAATGGCACAAAGTTGGTAGACAGTTGGAGTAGCAGCGGAACCAGTTATGTGATGCTTTCCGGCAGTCACAAAGTTGTCAGTGGGCAGACGTATACGCTCATCGCGTCCGGCACTATCAATGGTCGCACGTTCAACACCTCGACTACTGGCACTTGCCCATAATTACAGGAACTCCCACACATCGTTTTTATTTTGATGAATTTATACTAGTATCTTGATAATGGGGATGCGCTGCCATGTTATTTCGCAAGTCATTGCTCAATCATAAACGATTAGCCTTTCGTGTGTTTGTTTTCTGCATTTTAATAATAGCAGTTTTCTCCGCATGCAGCACTCAAAAAACTGGATACTCTAGTGTATGCGGCCTATACATCAGGACAGAAAGTGGTCAGAATGTGCTGATCGATCAAGCTGGCTCCATTGTCCTGATGCAAATCGCGGATACGCCAGACCTTAGCAATGACGTATTTTCCGGATTGTTGACTGGCTACAAAATTAAGGTAACGATGGCAAGCGTTCCTTACGAAGAACATGATGGGTATTATGTGATTAACGTGTACGATGTAAAGTGTCTGTCCAAGGAACAAGCGGTTATTGACATTGCTACGATAAGCAGAATTGAATCTTTGATGTTCGATTCTGTATAATTTTGAGGCTGAAAAGATATGAAATCCAAAATCATCCGCACATTTTTAACCGCAATTCTCGTACATATTCTTCTTGCCATCACGCTTTACTACACACTGGGATGGGCAGACGAACTACCAGATGAACTGACTGCCAGACCTACGCTTGTACTGCTAGGCACATTTGCGTCCGCAATGATATGGTTCAATAATCTCCGCGTGTTGTTTTGCGTCATCGATGTAAGCGATAGAAAAAGTATTGAGAAAATACTGTTCACGCAGTTAAGCCTGTGGATCCTGCTGCCGATCCTGTTTGGTGCAATTTCCTATGCATTGATGTACCAGCGGTGCGCAATCAGCCCATGGGATGAACTAAAGTATTTTCTGATTTTTCAGTGTGACGGCTGGATCTGCTGCCTTGTAGGGAAGCGCTGTATTCCAACGGCAACGGATGCTATTTGATTTCATTGCAATAAACATAGAGGGGATGCCCGAATACCGGGCATCCCCTCACTCTGTCATGTGTCAAATACGAAACTCACGGATGCAAACACAGAACTGCATACACAATTCCTGATATAAATCTTCGTCAAAAATCCCATCAACGATTGCCTCTTTGACGAGCAGCGGTCGGTACATCTCAAGCAGAAATTCTACTGCATAATTATCTCCTTGCTTGGCAGAAAGCATTTGATGCAGGAACGTCATTCAAAATCCTCCATTTCCTTCCTGAGTCGCTGCAATGTGCGATAGTAAATTGCAGCAACTCCTTTATAGCTGAGTCCAAGTTCTCTAGCCAATTCCGTGAAAGGCCGTTCTTCAATCACTCTGGCAAGGAAAATATAACGTTCCCGTGCCTTCATATTCTGCAAAGCCTGAAGAATCTGTTGGCACTTTATCTGTACGTCCATGTCATGAATGAGCTGATCTTCATTCTGCTGCACATAAGAAAAGATCTCATTCGTTTCTGATGCTGTTTCATGCCGTATGAGGTCGTACCGCTTTGCAAGAACCTCAATTCTTTTTCGACGAAGCGATACCTGCAAATAGGCGGTAAATCGATTCTGAATGTAATGTTCTTCACTTTTTCCGTCATTTTTATATTGCATGTTTCACCCTCCGTATCGCTCTGTTCGGTCACAACAGATTGATACGGATAGGTGGACTTCGGCAGCGAAAGCCGCCGCGAACGGCAAAAAAAGGACAGCCGATCCACGCACATTGCGTAGAAAGATCGGCTGCTTTAGAAAATAATCTACGAAGTCGTATCCAACAGATCACCGCGAAGAATCGGAACGATTCTGGAGGTGATCTGTGTTTTTGCAGAGACTTGCGGGAGTAACGCTCTATTTCATGTAAGCAATGTGCCACGCAGTCAGTGACATTCGGTATACGACTCGAATCATACCTGCAGTTGTTCGTCGTAAGCCTTTCTGTCCGTGGCCCATGAAGCCTGTTTTCAGACTTCTGCCGATAATTTGGAGTTTGTGCTGTTTTTTAATCTATGACGTTTTCCCCTCCATTCCCCTCATAAAAATATAAACAAATGCGATAAAGCCAGAAGATTGCTGATATGGTCAGTATCAGCCGCGAATGTAATTGGCGGTATTCCCGCACGCAGGAATACCGCCAAGAGTGCGTTCAGTCAGTCAACTGACAATCGTTGCATACAGGTAATCGTCAATGCAATCGCCCACGCGGTCGATTAGAATATCCGCAGCGCACAACGGTAATTTTCCTGATCGGACGCGCGCATACTGCACGGGAAGATACTGGCTGAGCAGCGCAACAGGAATACCAACGGTATCCAAATTTTCAAGAAGTGTATGGATAGACTGCTGTACCTTTGAATTTGTCAGATAGTATCTGGCACGGTCGGAGAAGCTGAATGCGCGTGCATAGCGCTTCTGCGTCATATCGCCATGATAATATTTCGCCCACTGCCCTTTATCCTCCAGCATGACCTGCTCCAGCGTCTCACGGAAGCAGGACAGCGGGAGATCGTGCATGGCGTACAGCTCGCGCTCGATCTGCTCCAACGCAAAGAGACCTTCGCGCAGCGCAAACGTCAGTGCCGGACCGACTTTCAAAATAGCAATACCGTCTTCTACCATCTCACGCAGGCACTTACGCGGCTGATAGTCCGTCGAATGCCCCTCAAAAACAAGACCGGGATGGCTGCTCAACGATGCCATCAGTTCAGCGGCCGCAGGGCGCTTGTATTCGATCACGCTCTCGTCGGCAAACTCGACACCCGGCTGCACAACAACGGCGATGACGCGCTTCCATGCGTCTGTCAGACCGTGCGCAGCAAAGGCGCGTTCAAACTCTGCAAGTGTCTGCTCGCAGTCATGCGGGGTTGTGACTGTGACACTATCTTCATTTTCCTGTGCGCCGCCGGGGATGGGAACCTCGCTGCCAATGACATAGACAGGCTTCGGCGCGTTCGGATGTGCTGTCTGATATTCCGCAAATGCTACTTCTGCTACGCCGCAAAGCTGTGCGCCGCGCCGTGCAATCGTACTGTCCGGCAGACGTGCATTTTGGTCATCGCTGGCAACACGCATACTGGTGTCGATATGTATTTTTGCAAAGCCAGCCAGCACATAACCGCGAATCAGTTCTTCCGCATTTGCCATCGCTGCATCTTCCGGGAGATTCTGCCACGTCAGAGGACCAAGATGGTCACCGCCGCACAGAACACGCTCAGCTGGCATACCTTCTTCGGCTGCAAGGCGGTCAAGAAACGCGCGGAAATCAGACGGTGTCATGCCCGTATAGCCACCATTCTGGTTGACCTGATTTGCCGTGGCTTCGACCAGCACGACTGTATCATTCTCTTTTGCGCGGCGCAGAGCAGCGCGAATGACATACTCGTTGGCGCTGCAACAGGAATAGATACCTTTTTCTTTTGCAGCGTTTCTTTTGTGTAAAAGCTCAAAAATCGGATTCTGAATTGTGCATTTTGTCATATTTTTCTCCTTTTTAGGGTGTGGAAAAGCCCGGCAGAGACCTACCGGGCTTTCCCTGCTTTATGAGGTGATCTGATTATGGAGAAAGGGGATTGAGAGTTTGATTATTTCGCGGTCTTTCTAGCCTTCAGTTCTTCCATGATTTCGGCGTGACGCTTTTCGGTCAGCTTATAGAAGAACATCGGAATAACACCCAGAATAACCACGCCAGCAACAACAAGCGAATACATGGTATGGAACGAATTCAGAACGTGTGCGCTCTGCTCAACACCAGGCGTATAACCAGTCAGACCAATCGTGGCTGCAACTGCGATGCCGGAAATCGCCATAACGCACTTTGTAACGAAGCAGCGTGTCGAAGTAATCATCGCTTCGTTGCGCTGGCCAGTCTTCCATTCGCCGTATTCAATCGTATCAGCCATCATAGCATTGACGCAGACCATCAAAGCACCGAGAGCTGTCGAGGAAATTGCCGAGCAAATGAAGATGCTAATGACATTCGTCCAGCCAGAGAAGAACAGGAATACGTGTGCAATAGCGAGAATGACAACGCCACCATACATGCAAGCCTTCTTGCCTATGCGCTTGGAAAGCATAGTGAACAGGATCGCACCGACAATCTGCGCAACAAGACCAATCAGGCTGGCGATGCTCATCAATTCCAGGTTGCCAACATTATACGTGAAGTAGTAATAGTTGAAGCCACCCTTCAAGATCATGCCAAGCAGGAAGCACAGGTTGGAAAGCTGAACGCAGAGCAACGGCTGGTTTGTAAAGACATTTTTAAGAGCCAGCTTCAGACTGAACTTCTCAGTGTCATCGGGAACAACGTGCTCGCGAACCATCTTGAAGCAGCAGAAGTACATAATAGCTGCAAATACGGCGATGATTGCGGCAATCGTAAAGTAGGAAGTCCATTCAAATTCGCCTAACAGCGTAAGGCCAATCGGCATTGCGACACCAATGATACCAGAAATCGCATTAGAGAATGTTGTCGTTGTGCCAATGATACCATCGCGTTCTTTGGGGTTACTGGTCATCGCAGCCGGCAAAGACCAGAACGGAATATCGACCGCTGTAAACGCAATACTGCCAGTCAGAACGTACAAGAGTCCGGCGAAAACGCAAAGACCAGTCGTTCCGAGGAAGCTCGGTTTCAGGAAACTCAATGCCATTAGCAAGCAAAACAGCGGACCTGCACGCAGTACCCATGGACGGAAACGACCCCATTTACTTCTGGTGCGGTCAGCAATGACACCCATCGAAATATCAGTGAACGCGTCAAAAATTCTTGCACCGGCGAGAAGTGCGCCAAGGAAAGCCGCAGGAAGTGCCAGAATATCCGTCATAAACGGGGTTGCCCATGTCGCCCATAAGGTGTAAGCCGAGTCATGCCCAAGTACACCCAGCGCATGTCCTAACTTTTCTTTTTTAGTGCACATTGTCGCTTCTTCATGTACACTGGTTTCAGTGACAGTGTTTGCCATTGTTCCTCTCCTTTTTCTTTTATCTGAAATAGTTATTTATCACATCAATGGTATTTGGGAAGCCAATCACCATGCGCTTCGATCAGATCGTCTACCATTGCACGGATCTCATCAATACTCAGTTCGGCACTGGCGTGCGGATCAAGCATTGCGGCCTGATAGATATAATCCTTTTTACCAGTAAGCGCTGCATCGACAGCTACCTGATGTACAGTGATCTGACGCAGGTTTAGGGCAGCCAGTTGGTGCGGAAGGGCACCGATGTGGCATGGCTGAATGCCGCCCTCGTTAGCAAGGCAGGTCACTTCGACGCAGCAATCGGCCGGAAGATTGTCAATCAAGCCTGTGTTCATCACGTTACCGCCGAACGAGAAAGGCTTACCAGTTTCGATTGCTTCAATAATGCTGGCTGCATACTCGTTACTTCTAGTGTGCGTCAGGTTCTCATTGTGGATCAGCTTCTCTGCCTGGGCTTTCCAGGCTTTTGTCTGTGCAATACAACGGCGCGGATATTCATCCAGCGGGATGTTGTATCGCTCAATCAATTCAGGATATGCTTTCTTGATAAAGTACGGATAGTACTCTGCACTGTGTTCGCTGGATTCCGTGACATAGTACCCAAACTGTTTCATCAGCTCAAAACGTACCATATCATCGTGATCATCGGGAGTGTGGAGTTCCGGCGTTCTTGCGTTCAAGACCTCAGCATACTCCGGATAAAGCATAGCAAGCTCTGCAAGCGGATCTTTAATCGGACCAGCGAGTGCGCGGCGCTTGATTTCGGGGTAGTAGTCCTCACCGTTGCGGGTAATCTCCAAAAGCCATGCCATGTGGTTAATACCAGCAATCTTATAATTCACGCCATCCTTGGGAAGATCGAGACGCCCAAGAAGCATTGGAACACAGGACTGATGAGAGTGGCACAAACCAACAGTCTTAATATCGGTATAACGGTTCCAAGCAAGCGTCAACATAGACATTGGATTTGTATAATTGATGAACAGCGCATCGGGGCAAACCTTTTCCATATCAGCTGCAAATCCCTGCATAACCGGGATTGTACGCAGTGCGCGGAAAATACCTCCAATACCGTTCGTGTCACCAATCGTCTGCCGCAGACCATATTTTTTAGGCACTTCAAAGTCTGTAATCGTGCAGGGATCGTAGCCGCCAACCTGAATCGCATTGCAAACATATTTTGCACCGCGCAAAGCTTCCAGTCGATCCGTATATTTCACGATTTTTGCTTTGCCGCCATTGGAATTTCGGTTGATGTTGTTAAGCATCATGTAGGATTCTTCCAGACGCACCGGATCAATATCGAACAGCGCGTATTCGTATTCACGCAGACAATCCGTTTGCAAGCAGTCCCCAAGGACGTTTTTAGCGAATACACTACTCCCTGCGCCAAGAAATGTGATTTTGTTCATTCAGACTTCTCCTTTATGTTTCATTTGAATAAACCAAATAGTCGATATCGATTACTGGTGATTCACAAACGATTCTCAGCACATGACTACCAGCGGAAAGCCCGGTACGTTCAAATAACAACTGCTGTGCTTCAAATGCGCCGTTTACGTTAACTTCTTGAATCAATACATCATCGATGTAGACGCGTGCAGTTCCAAAGTTTGTGTCGTGCTGGCCGTACCAACGAATGGCAGTTCCATTGAAAGCGAATTCTGCGGTGGCACCAGCTCCGCTCGCATATCGGGCCGTCCCATTCTGGAAAGAATCATTTTGATCATCATTCCAGCTTCCGGTGTATGTAATGCGATTGTCCATAGCATCGACAATTACGTTTTCTTCTTGCTCGGAAGGAAGATAGGAAAAATAGTCCAAATTGATATTCCAAGCGTTTCGTGCAAAGCGGATAGTATGCTCGCCATCTGTCAGACCAGTTCTTTCAAACATCAACTGTCCTGTTGCAGCCTGACCGTATAGAATAACATTTTCAACGAGTTCACCATCTAGGTAGACATCAGCTGTGCCAAAATTAAAACTCATTTCAGCGTAAACACGAACTGCCGTTCCTGTGAATGTGAACTCAGCGTATGCTCCTTCAGCGCTTGTCTTCATCGCTTTACCCAGATTGAAGTTTTCGTCCTGATACTCTTCCCAAGCGCCCACATACGTTATGCGCTCTGAAGTAGCATCGACTTTTTCATATTCTGGTTCAATTGTTGCTGCTTCATAGGCAAAACGGTCAATATCAATGACACCAGATTTGCATACAATTTTGATTGTGTGTACTGCCGGAGTCAAATCCAGCGCCTCAAACAGGCGAACGCCAGTTTTTGCAGTACCGTATGCATTTACCGTTTCAACATATGTATCATCAATATACACATCAGCGGTGCCGAAGTTCGTATCCTCTTGTCCATACCAGCGAATCGCTGTGCCAGCAAACGAGAATTCTACGGTCGCGCCCACTTCGTTGGTATAGCGTGCTGTACCTTCACTAAACGAAGAACTAGCATCATCGTGCCAAGTTCCGGTATAAGTAACATCTGCACTTCTGTCATCAACCGAAGTAAAGCCATAGTCAGGGTCAACAACTTCTGGATCGGGCGTTGTAATTTCAACCGCTTTTACGAGAAGACTGTCAGTAAAGCGCGCTTCAAAGGTGAAATTATCTCCAGTCAGATTTGTGGCAACAACTCTATTATTGACATAGTCAACAATCCGGTACATTTTCGCCGGATTCAGTCCCTTTAGCTCGATTGCCGGGTAACCAGTTGGCGCGTATTTCGTACCATCACGATAGAACGCATAGTACATCACACCATCCTTTTCAACAACATACGTCTCATATGGATCAAATCCATAGCTGTAAAGGTCGCCCACAAATCGTCCGCGGTGCAGCTGCTCTGTATTTGCAATGTCGAGCCATTCTTCATACTCGGCTTTGGCGGAACCAGTCAGATCTCGCTTCTCGATTAAAACGGAACCTGTACCGACAGAACTGGCATACCAAATGCTATTGTGGTCTGCGGTGACTGGGAAATAATCTCCCATCAGTGCTTTATAAGCTTTAACACGCCGGCGAGTTTGATCCAACGAAGTGGGGTCTGCTGTCGCAATCTGCGTCATATATGGAAGACTATAATAATCTTGTGGAGTGCCACAGTTGCAAAGTAAATTAAACACATCAGGATTGTTGGCAATCATCGCTGCATGAGTTTGCTTGTAAAACTCAGCTTGTTTTTCAGTGGATTCTTCAGGGTAGGCATGATTATGCGAAGCATCATAACACTTGGGCATGCTCCACAAGTAATCGCCTTTGAAGCCGTCAAACCCCCAGGTATTCATAGCTCGATTTACAAAGCTAATCTGGCTAGCCATTGCACCTTCTGACATTGGACAAAGCGCATACCCCAAACTCGGATTTACCCCGCCGCCGGGAGTCGGCAGACGTGCAATACTTCCATCTTCGTTTTTGACATAGTACTCAGGATGCTGATTACGCAGATTGCTGTTGATACCACCATCGCAAGGACGCCACCAAAGAATTGCCGTCATCCCATGTGCATGGATTGCATTCGTCAAACGCTGCGCATCCGCCACGCCATTTGGGAATTTGCTTGCGCTAAGCTCCCAGTCACCAGCGTAGGTATACCAACCATCATCCAATGTGATCTGCTTGACACCAGCAGCTTCCAATTCATCCAGCTTACCGATAATCAGATCGATTGTCCAGTTGAAACCCCAACCCCAGCTTTCCCAACGGAGATCATAGCTGCTGTCCGGAATGCTTTCGCGCGAAGGCATTACCACGTCAACGTATTCCATGGCGTTTTTGTAATCCCGTAAGCCAACAAAATAGTCGCCCTTGTGGACTGCAACAAAGCTCTCGCCAGCCTCGACCGTTGTGTTAGCGGCAATAGTTTTGCCCGGCCACTTAATGGAAATTTGCGCAGAGTTCAGCGTCTCTTCAATAGGTGTATGAACTTCACGTCTGGTCGTGGACGCATCACCAACGGTAATACCACCATTTGCCGAGTAAATATCCGCAACCGGGATAGACGCCGCAGTAGAATCTTGCTTATTCTCACGCATAAAGGTCGTGGAATCACTCAGATCAATTTTCTGAATGGTGTCATAATAGTGCATCGGGCCTTCGCCGCCGCCATTATAGCTCCAAATCGTGCTTGTATTGTTTGCAAGCGAAAAGACGTTATCAACGAACCAAGTAGGCGTTACTGCTGTATCGCCAGCGCTGTACGTTGTCTTAGTGTAAATGATGTCGGCAACATCAGCAGACACCTCCAATGTGTAAGTCCGTGTCAAACCGGTGCTCGGACTGCTCGAGGTAATTGTCATTCGCTGGTCCGTTCCCTGTACACCGTTTACACTTGCTACTACGGTGCAGGTGTGATTCGTAAAGTCCTGAACAGCCTGTCCGTTAACAACGGGATATCCCATCGTTGAGGAATGGCTCATCTGGAGTTCATTCTCACCATCAACTTTGTAAAGCGCAATAGTTGCGGTTGCTTCGTCAAAGACTACTTTCACGCCACCACCGCTGATGGATTTTACGTTTGCGTCTGTTGCAAAGACGCTGCCAGTAAGCACCTGCATACATAACAGCAGGCAGAGGAACAGCGCGATTGCTTTTTTAAGCTGCATGGTCGTCTCCTTTCATTGTTCACGCAATATGGTGGACATTTGTATGTATTCGGTTAATTTGCGTATGCAAAGTAATCGACGTCAATCGTCGCGCTCGCGCGAACAATGCGGATCGTATGCTCACCGGCAGTAAGACCTGTTCTGCTGAACAGCAGCTTTTGTGAAGCCATTGACCCATAGACGTTTACAGTTTCAACCAGAACGCCGTCAATGTAGACGTTTGCTGTGCCGAAATTCGTATCATTCTGCCCGTACCACTGGATCGCAGTGCCGGTGAACGTAAACGATACGGAAGCATTCGCGTCCGACGTATATCGGGCTGTGCCGTTGAGGAACGTGGAGCCGCTGTCGTCATGCCAAGTTCCGGAGTAAACGAGCGATGCGTCCCGGTCATCAACAAAGTGATATGTCAGCTCGGGCGTTTCACCAGTATACTCATAGACATTGATCTCGGCTGCCGTACCAAAGCCGCCGGCACCGGCGATGACTTTCAGCTGAATTGCCGTAGCATCGACCGGATCGAATGTCACGACCTTGTCGGTGTGATCTTCTGCCCAGCCGCCGCTCGCAATCAGAACCGCTTCGCCGCCGTCCTGAACTGCATACAGTTCATACTGCGTCACAATACCGTTCGTACCAACCTGACGTGGGGTGTAAACATATCTGCCAACCGTTCTTGTCTGGTTGAAAGAAACCGTCAGCGTCTGCGGAAGATCGACTTTCGGGTTGTATGCGGTGTGCCAGATCGTAGAGCTGTTTCCATCCAACACATAGGAAGCAGGGCCCTCACTGGTGCTTGCGTGTTCACTGGTTGCCGATGCTGTCATGGTAGACTGCGGAATCAAAGAGAACACGTTCGGCTCCACCGTCAGCTCCAACGTTGCCGTCAAGCCTTCCCGTGTTTCACCAATGATGTTGACTGTGCCCGCACTAATCGTTGTCACAACACCATGCTGATTTACCGTTGCCACTGACGGATCGCTGGAACTAAACTTGACAAGCTGATCCGAGGTATCTTCCGGAAGAAACGATGCCTGCACCGTGGTCGTATCACCCGCATAAACCTTTGCGTTTGCATTATCCCGCGTAAGCGTCATACTCGTGCCGGGAATCAGTGCTGGAACCGTATACTCGGAATCGTTCATCAGCGACTTCATCATTGCTATGTAGCTGTTCGATGCGTAGCCGATCCTCCAAATACGGTCGTCCTGATCCTTGGCTTGAAGCGTTTTGTTGCCGCTGGAATCTGCAACGAGGATATTATTCGTATTCTTCTGGAGTGCGCTGTACCACACACGGATCATGCCGTTGCCGACTTCTTCGCCCGGATCATAATAGAAGCTGGAGCGATAGATTTGGAAATCATCCCAGCTACCATCCTCGCCCGGAGAGAGCAGCGGCTTATTGCCAACCGGTTCCCAGTTCAGACCGTCTTTGGATTTTGTGAAGTGCAGAACAGAGCCGTCAGGATTTCCTCCTGAAAAGCACTGGGAGATACAAAGGAACTCTTTCAGTTCCGGGACATACTGAACATCCTGATGCCACGGAGCAAGCTGCTGACCACTTTCGTTCGTGCCGAGGAAGTTGTTGACACGAGTGGGCTGCCCCCAAGTGATTCCGTCGTCGGAATAGCGCAGCTCTACAAAGTTGGACTGGCCGTTGTTATAGCCAACGTCACCGGTGTTGTTCGACCACATCATAAAAATGTCTCTGAACGAATCATAAACGAATGTCGGTGAGAGCATATCGTATCTTGCACTGGAGGTAACTGCCGGGATGAAATCGGTCGGTCCGCTTACAACCTGACGTTCTTCTTCCGTTGTCGGCTTTGTCCATGTGCGCGTCTGCGCATCATAGGTAACGGGAATACCCCAATGAACACCGTCGTAAGAGATTCTGAGGCGAACCTCTGCGCCAACGCCGCCGGCCTGGTCATCCGCCCAGTTCCAATAACCCATCATGGCATCCATTTCCGGGTTGTAGATCATATCCGCATCGCAGTTATGGTATCGTGTCGAGGACGGCTGCGGATCGATCGGATTCGTCAGGCCGACCGGCGCTTCCCAGTGAACGCCATCGTTGGATGCTACAATGGACGGATTCTCATAAATAGAAGTTCTTGTGACATTGGGCGTGTAAATTGCCCAGTAACGGTAACCATTCCATGCCTCGTCCCGTACAACAACATCTGGGTGTGTGACCTGGTTTGGAAGATGGTGGCTGTCTTCATAATACGCGGGAAAATCCTGATAACCGGTTGCCTTCACCAGCGGAGGATCTGTGACCTCTGCCGCAAGAGCAGTACAGGTGAATGTCGACGGAATCAGTGCGAGGGTTAGAGCCGCTGCAAGAAGTTTTGACTTGAGGCGTTTATACATTTTCGTTTCCCTCCAATATCGGCGCTGTATTATTTTGTGACTGCTGTGTTTCTGTAAGGTCGCCTCCTTGCTCGTTTTTGGACTTATATTTGTGGTTCAAATATAAAAATCAGCCGAGCGAAATATATGCGTCCAGACCCTTGGGCTGGTCCGGGTTACCGCCGAGAGAAATCGACTTGAGCAGCGCCGTCATCTGTGCAAGGTAGATGAACGGAATGCCCCATGCGGCAAAGCTTTCAATACCGGAAATCTGAATGTGCGCCGCAGCGCCATAAACATTTTCTTCATGCTCGGAAACTGTCACAACGGTTCCACCGTGGCCGATCACATCGCGCACCATTGCGCCCTGGAGTTTTTCTTCGCCGGGTCTGAGCAGCATGACCGTGATCGTCTTTTCGCCGCTGATGACGATGGGCCCGTGCCGATAATCGAGCAGGTGAAAGTAGCGGCCGGTCAGCATGGCAATCTCCGTAAAGGCCAGCGCACCTTCTTCTGCAATGCCGCACACCGGCCCGTCTGCCAGCACAACAGCATTTTCCCAGCCGCGCACCGCAATCTCTTCCAGAACGGGACGATACTTCTTCTGGAACGCTTCATTGTTTGCTGCCGCAGCAAACACACTCTTCCAAAGGGTTTCGTCCTTGGCGTACTTTGCAGCCAGCAGCAGCGATGCTGCGTAGAGGTTCGTGACCGTGCGGGTCTGGCAAACGCTGTTGTCGTGACACCACGGCATACTCAGTTCCAAATCGCTCATCGGCGTGATGTCATTGTCGTTTTCTGCGTTGATAGAGATGATCGGGCAGTTCAGCAGGTCTTTGATCTTCTGCGCAGCCCACACCATTTCAGAAGTGCGGCCGGAACGGGAGAGCATTAAAACGATGCTGCCGCGAACGGTTTCCTGCCAGAACACAGGATCGGCAATATAGTCGCCGGCCGGGATTGCATTTGCGGTTGTCTCAGGGTAAGCGCCCAGCAGCGCGGCCGCGCTCTTGGAAAGCATATAGCTGGAGCCGCAACCCATGATCGTGAACTTTCTCTGCGGATTTGCTGCAAAGAATGCTTCAATCTTTTCTGCATTCTCTTCAAAATACTTGCAGGTCAAATCGAGCGCCACAGGCGTATCGAGGATTTCCTTTTCTGTCAAAAACATAGATTTACCTTCCTTTATCCTTCAAAATTATGGACTGCCAGCAGCCATGCACCTTCGACACCGGATTTTTTCGGCGCTTCCAATGCGCAGCGCAATGCAGTAACTTCTCTTTTCAGCGGCGCCAAAATCAAATCGCCGGTCTGGAACAGTCCGCCGGAGTAGGAAACCTTTGTTCCGTCCGGGAAGCGCAGTTCTCTCTTCAGAGCTTGCACCATCAGCGCAAGCTCATGTGCTGCGCACTCGTACAGAGCAATCGCTTCTGCGTCGCCTTCCTGAGCAGCCTGCGCCGCAAAACGCTGAAATGCGGCAACTTTGTCGCGGTACGGCGCATATTCCCGTATAACGAGATCAATAAAGTCCATATCATCGGCAAGCCGAAGCTCCTGCCGCACGATTTCATACAGAGCGCCTTTTGCCGCTCTTCCATCGGCTTCTTTTGTAAACAAACTCATGGCTTCTTTACCGATCCAGTAGCAGGAGCCCTCGTCTCCGAAGAACTCATTCCACCCACCGGAGCGAGCCGCATGACCAGATTCGTCCTTTGCAAACGCAATGGAACCTGTCCCGGCAACAATATGGATTCCCGGCTGACATTCCAACGCACCTGCCCAACCGACTTCTACATCATTCACAATGTGGAGCGGAGCTGGGGCCAGCGCCTTTCGCAGACTATCTCGCATGGCTTCATCCTGCCGGGCATCTTCGCCGTAGCAAGGAAGCCCGATGCAAACACCTGCGCAATCGGTAATCTGTGCGCCAACTTTTTGCAGGCTGCTTTTCACGCCATCTACAATCATTTTTGTTGCGCCGTCTACGCCGAGCATCTGATAGGAGCAGCCAGAGGTCAACTCCGTACCCATTTCACCGCCCGTTTTCGTGGCTGCCATGATCGCGGTTTTTGTTCCGCCGCCGTCAACGCCGACATACCATTTTTTCATGTCGTTCCTCCGTTCGGAATCCGTGTTTCTTGTTTCTTTAGTCATAGTGTATAGAAATTAGCGTTCTGTGTCCAGCGATTTTGAAATTTGAAACAAATTCGCCAGTTGTATCTTGTTTTTTTAGATACAACTGGCGCAGTTGTATCTAATTTACGCTAATTAGTTAAAGAATTATCAATAAAATAACAATAGCATTTTTACAAAAAATGCGTTAAAATTGATTTAGATACTTTTGCAAAGGAGGCTTTCCTGTGGCTACTAACGCGCTCTATGTCTCCATCTATCAAGAGATTTTGCTTGACATTCAAAATGGAAAATACGTTGAGAATGAGCCTTTACCCAGTGAAGAAAGTCTATGCCGCAGCTACAACGTCAGCCGCACAACAGTTCATAAGGCATTGGATATGCTGAAAGATGCAGATGTGGTCTACTCCGTGCAGGGCAATGGTGTATATGTCAAACCTCACATGTTTGCGCAGCCACTTTCAAAGTTCTATTCATTTACGGACTCTCTGAAAAGTATCAATATTCTGATTCAAAATGAGATCATTGATTGTACGCTGGTTCGCGCGGATAAAAGCCTTTCGATTGCAACTGGGTATCCTGTTGGGACAATGTTTCATAAGCTTGTCCGCCTGCGCTCGGCAAAAGAGTATCCGTTAATGATTGAAGCAACCTATTTGCCGCAAAGCCGCTTTATGAGCTTGGATACGGAAATCCTGTCGCATGGTTCTCTGTATGAGTTTTTGCGTTCACGCTATGGATTCCATGCGGATCGTGCCAGCGAAACGCTGCGGCCGGTCATGCCGCGTCCGGATGAACGTGCATTGCTCTGCATTTCTGCAAATACGCCGTGTATGCTTCTTGAACGGTTCAGCTATGAAGGTGTTGTCTTAATTGAGTATACAAAATCAATCGTCCGCGGCGACAAATATACCTTCCAAGTGGAGTTTCAAAATCCCAAGTAACATCACAGTTCTGAAACAGCAGCCAGCATTTTTTGAACTGCTGGCTGCTGTTTTTGTATGATCTTGTTGTTTGTTCGCATATTCACATGACTAACATCTATACAACAAGAGCCGTCTCAATCGAGACGGCTCTTGCCTGCTTTACAAGCCACTCATGCAGAATCGCGCGACAAATCCATCATGCAAAGTGCTTCTTCCAGTTCAACAACTGCATATTCTTTCGCCAGTCCCGCCTGATATGTAGCAGCAGAGCCGTCCATGCAGAATGCTTCCGCGTCCCGGATATGTACCATGCGGTCACATTCATCAAGATAGAGATAAATTCTGCCGCTTATGTCCATAAAATATCCGCGGCCGTCGGCAATATTCTGATGATTGATCCGGACAATATGCGCGTCAGACAATGCAATGAGCCGTTTCCGCTGCAAATCGTTTGGTTCACCCAGCTTTCTTGCCGTAAACTTCTGCGTGTAAGAAAGCCGTTCCGTTTTCGTTTGCAGGAGCTTCTCCACGCGGCCAATCAATTCCTCCACCTTGTCCAACCGAACATATTCTCCCGGCTGGTGTGCATGGTAATAGCCGGTGCTGAGGTTGACCGCGGCAAGATTCAGATGCGGTGCCAGAATGGAAATGTCGCTAAAACTTCCGAACGCCGTCTGGAAGCCAAAGCTGTTGATATGTCGCTCGAACTGCCGGTTGCGGCATTGATAAAATACCGCGTCGTTGTCTCCGACTCGATCCAGCTCCACGATATAATTGACATCTGGAACAATTCCGGACTTTGTAAAGGCGCGTGCGCCGTGCCCGCCGGTTTCCTCATCCTCACAGAACAGGACGTGACAATGACAGCTTTGGATCAGACGCAGGATCATATACACGCCCGCCCGGTCATCGCCGCCAATTCCCTGCGGTGACATCATGACCGTGCCGTCTGCGGAATAGCAGATCGTTTCCGGTTGGGTGCGATGGACGGTGTCCAGATGTGCAACCAGCAGGACAGGCACCGTCCCTTCCGCGTACAAAAAGCCTCGTTGCTTCCGCACGGCATATCCGTTCTCAATCAACTCTGTTTCTAACGCCTGCTTGAGACGTTCCTGTGAAAACTGAAAAATCTCTTCAAACTCCATCGCCGCAAACTGCGTCAGCTTTAAGCACTGCTCATATAAATTACGCATATTGTTCCTCCAATTCTATTTGTGTATAGCGGCTTCTCTTGCAAAACAGCAAGCCGTGCAAATCCTTACAGCAACTACGTGCCGCACAGGTACGGCAATTTGCCAGCTCTGCTTCTTCACAGGATGGGCAAAGCTGATTTGTCCGCCCGCGCCGGTTGAGCACCGGCCGCAGCGCTTCTCTCGGAAGCAGTTTCCCACAGCAGCTGCACGGCTGCATACACTCCGCGCAGTAAAATCCGTCGCCGTCTAAAAAATGGCCGCTGTTTTTCGGAACCACACTTCCGCACGCCTTGCAAACACACATGTCTTCACATTCGCCGCAGTGCGTTGAGTTGCGTCGATCATAGGGCCGACCGCAGCCAACGCAGCGCGATGCGCTTCCAATTTCCAGATGCCCATAGTCTCCATAGCCCTTCATCAGTGACAACGCGGCATATGAGGTTGGTTCAAAAGTCATTCCTGCGTACACCGCTTCTCTGAGCGCGGGTAGCTATACATACGGTCCTGCAACTGGTATTACTGCTACCGCTTGGAGCGTAACCGACGGTACTACTACCAAGGATACTGCCTCCGGTTCGTTCGATGAGCTGACAGTTGGCGACGCTACCAGCTACGCTATTACGGCTACTGCGACTCACGGCGAGGGTGCTGTTCCCGTAACGAACCTCGGTAATGAGTATGCCGCCGGTAAAATTGCTGCCGGTAATAAGAGCAAGGCGACAGGCAAAATCACTGGCTACCGCAACAGCTTCTACGGAACGCTGAAAGCGAAGGATGGCGAAGTGAACTCTGCACTTGTGCGTGGTCTTAGCGGTAAGAGTGGTAAGGCTCTGGCGGCTGGCAACAGCTTCAACCTCGCAATCCCCGTTGGCGCCATTCGCGTTGTGTTCGCGTATCCCGCAACGCTGCGTGATGTTAGCTCCGTGCAGGACGTGAATGGTATGAACGCGGAAGTCAAGACCGCTTTCACCAAGACCGTCGTTTCTGTCGAGGGCGCGAACGGTTATCAGGCAATCGACTATAAGGTGTATGTGATGGATATGGCTAACGCCAACGATACTGCAAACACCTATAAAGTGACAATCTAATATGGAGGTGACGCATAATGGCTGATTTCGGTAAACTGAATTTTGCGGTTTCATTTAATCCGCAGACTGCGTTCCCTCTGGACGCACGGTATTACTTCTCTACCCTGAGCGCCGCTCAGGCTGCCGCCGCTACCGCTGTTGAAGTTGGTAGTTCGGACGGCGTTTATTTTTATGGTGAGAATGTCTGCGTTGTGACTGACTCTGCCGCAGACCTGTATATCATCCAGCCGGATAAAACTCTGAAGGCCGTCGGTACTGTTGTGCTGGGCGATGACAAGTCCATCGAAATTGTTGATGGCAAGGTCACGCTGAAAGGATTCAATTCCGCCACTGCTGGTCAGCAGCCCCGCATCAACGCGGCTGGTACTGCGTTGGAATGGTACACGCCTGACCCCAGCACCGTATCCGGTCTGGCTGACACGGTTGCAGGCCATACACAGGATATTCAGAATCTTCAGACCGGCAAAGCTGATAAGGCCACAACGCTGGAGGGTTACGGCATCACGGATGCTATGACCGCCACCGCAATCGCAGAGGCAATCCAGACGGCCATCGCCGCCACCGGTCATGTCAGTTTCAAGAAGGTTGGCACTGTACCCACAGCGGCTGAGGCACAGGATAATGTTCTCTATCTTGTGATGAATGCTGACACCGGATTCTATGACATCTACGCTAAAGTAGAAAATGAAGTCGTCCGTCTGGATGATGTGAGCGTCAATCTTGATGGCTACTCCACCACCGAGCAGATGAATGAGGCGATTGCTACTGCTATTGCCAACAAGGTTGACAAGGTGGATGGCAAGGGTCTTTCCACTGAGGACTTCACGACTGCGCTGAAAGAGAAGCTGGTTGCTCTCCCTGATGATGCAGAAGCGAATTTCGTCAAGAGCGTTTCTGACGAGTTTACTGTTTCTGCGGAAGGCAAGCTCGAAGTCAAGGAGGTCGCCCAGGCCAAGGTTACTGGTCTGCCTGATGCTCTTGCTGGTAAGGTCGATAAGGTCGAGGGTAAGGGTCTGAGTACCAATGATTTTACCGATGAAGCAAAAGCAAAGCTCGATGGCGTAGAAGCTGGCGCAAACCAGAACCTGATTGAAATCGTTAAGTTGAACGGCGCCGCTTTGGACATTTCCGAAAAGGCCGTCAATATTCCGGTTGCAGGTGCGACTGCGGGCGTTGTTACCAGCTCTGCCGATGAGAACAAGGTCGCCGTTGCGGAAGATGGCAGCATGGAGGTCAACAGCCTGAATATGAGCAAGCTGGTGCAGTCCGAGGGAGATACGCTGATTCTTGATGGCGGCAACGCTTCTGTGTAAGCAAGCACATCGTTTATGGGCGGGAGGTATATACTCTCCCGTCCTATCTTTATAACAATGAAGAAGGGTGATTTATATGGCTACTACTACTTTTAATACCCGCATTTCCCTGAAGTATGATACTTATGCTAACTGGGTTGAAAAAGACCCTGTGTTGCTGGCAGGTGAGCTTGCGGTTGTCGTTGTGCCTGCCGCCACCGGGGCTGTGGCTAAAGAACCTGCCATCCTGTTCAAGGCCGGTGACGGTTCTTCTAAGTTCAGCCAGCTGCAGTTTGCCGCTGGTCTGGCTGCCGATGTGTACGACTGGGCAAAGGCTGAGAATAAGCCGACTTATTCCGCCAATGAGATTACCGGCCTGTCCGACTACATCTCCGGCGAAATTCAGGACACTGATACCCAGTACAAGCTGGAGGTTGATGCGGACAATGCTCGCAAATTCCATCTGTATTCTCAGGCAAAGGGCGGTTCAACATGGTCTCTGGTAAGCACTATCACCATCCCCGATGAGACCGTTTATACATTGATTGAGGGTGGCGCCAATGGTACCGTTAAGTTCAATGGTACTGATGTGAAGGTGCATGGTCTGGGCACAGCTGCTTATAAGGATGAGGGTGCTTTCGATGCCGCCGGTGCTGCCACTACCGCATTGGACGATGCAAAGACATACGCCGATGGTAAAGACGCCGCTATCGCTGCGGCCAAGAAAGCCGGTGCAGACGCCCAGGCCGATGTGGACGCATTGGAAGAGCTGGTCGGTTCTCTGCCTGCCGGTGTGACTGCTACCACCGTTGTGGGTTATGTGGATGAGAAGGTCGGTGCTATTCCTGCGCAGACCGACTATACGGTTGCTGTTACCGCCTCTACACCCGAAGGCATCGCAAAGCGTTATAACATCAAGCAGACCGCAACCAATCTGGATGTGAACATCGATATCCCGAAGGATATGGTTGTGAAGTCTGGTACGGTTGAGACAAAGGCTGAGGCGGGTGCATGGGGCGAGGCTGGTACATACCTGCATCTGGTTCTTGCCAACGCTACTGAAGACAACATCTACATCAATGTTGGCAGCCTGATTGAGTATGTCACTTCTGGTTCCAAAGTTGGCGACCAGATTGTGATTGATGTTAGCGCCGACCATAAGGTAACTGCTACTCTTACGGAAGGCTCTGTGACTCTGGCACAGCTCCACGCTGATGTGCAGACCGCTATCGGCAAGGCTCATAGCCATACGAATAAGGCTGAGCTGGACAAGATTGTTACTGGCGATAAGGCAAAGTGGGACGCTGCTGAACAGAAGGCTCACGAGCATGGGAATAAGACTATTCTCGACGCTATCTCTCAGGATAAGGTCGATGCGTGGGACGGCGCTGTTACTAAGCAGCATGAGCACGCAAACAAGACTGTGCTTGACGGCATCTCCGCCGAGAAGGTTGCGGATTGGGACAGCAAGGCTGCTGGCAACCATGAGCACGATATTACCGAGTTGAAGCAGGCTTCCGGTTATATCATCTTCAACTGCGGCAGCGCCACTTTGAATATCTGAGACCCGATAAAATAAAAGCAACCCCGTCGTGTGTCATACACGGCGGGGATTTCGCTTAAAAGGAGGCTACCTACATGGCTGAATTTAACACACGAATCAGACTCAAACGAGATACGAGCGCAAACTGGACGAACAGTAACCCTGTCATTCTGGACGGGGAAATCATCATTGTCGATACGGCCAGCGGTAGCGTTCGCAGGAAGATTGGTGATGGGACAAAGACCTACTCACAGCTCCCGTTTGACGATGAAGACATCTACAATGCGCTTGCAGGGAAATGTGACGCAAGCGTATTTATCAATACCACTTTGGTGGCAGGCAGTTGGTCAAATGGTCAGCAGACGCTGACCGTTGCTGGGCTTGGCGCAGAGCAGAATGGTGTAATTGGCATTTCACAGAGTATTTCTGATGAACAATTTGCCGCAGCTGCGGAAGCCTGCCTGTATGTCTGCTCACAAAGTGCAGGCTCTATCACGATTGCGGCCAACGGAACAGTACCGGAATGTGACATTCCCGTTACCGTGATTTTGCTGTCTTAATGGGAAGGAGGCCTTTATGAACACGACAAACTATAACCTCTATCTTGAAGATGACAGCACGACACGCTTCCTTGACTGGCGCAAAAAGATGAACGGAACCGATAACTCCAATATGGTGAAAATCGATGCTGCTCTCGGTGAGAAAGCGAATAGCAGCGTGGCAGTGAATACAACTTTACTCGCCTCTGCATGGATTGGTGTCGAGGCTCCATACACGCAGGAGCTCACCGTAACAGGTCTTACGGCTTTACAGAATGGGACTATCTCGGTGGCGCACAGTGCCACGGCAGAACAGCGCGAAATTGCCAGAGAAGCAATGCTGTCTGTTATCGGGCAGGAGGATGGCAAGCTGACTATCGCCGCAGATGGTGAAATGCCCGAATTTGATATCCCGGTCTACATCATTTTGTTAGGTTAAAAGGAGGATGATTTCATGCCTATTTTATCAAATTTTCCCGGCGGAGCTGGCTCCGGCAGCGGTGGCGTGACGCTCGGCGCGGTTTCCAATATCAATGTGCTTGTTGCTTCAGGCAAGGTATATGTGAAATGGACTGACCCTTCCGATATTGTGGTATCGGGTTCTACGCTTGCAGCATGGGGTGGAACCTTGCTTGTGCGCAAGGCCGGTTCCGCTCCTAAGAGCCGCCGCGATGGCACTGTAGTGCTGGACAGCAAGACGAGAGATGCCTACAAAACATCTTATTTCTGCGACAGCGGTCTTTCCAACGGTGTTACCTACTACTATAAGTTCTTCCCTTATACCACAAATAATGCCTACACAGACAGCGAAGATAATGCATTTACAGCAACGCCTACCGTTCAGGTCACTGGCATTTCAAGCTGGAATGTGACAGGTATGACTGCATCAGAAGAAGCTGGCAACGGCAAAATGACTGTTAAGTGGACTGACCCCGCTGCAAGCATTACATCAGACGGTGTTACACTGGCAACATGGGAAAGCACTACGATTGTTGTTAAGGCTGATGGTTATGCATCCGGTAAGGACGACCCTGGGGCTGCGTTTACACGAAAGGTCACGACTCGCAACCAGTACGCCAATACGCCGCTGACCATTACAGGCCTGACGAACGGGACGACTTACTATATCAGTTTCTATCCCGAGACTACAGACGGTGGCATCAATACTTCTACATCTCAGCGGACTACCGGTAAGGCAAACCGTATTACCATTTCAGCAATCCCTTCACAAAGCGGTACATTGACCTATAACGGTAACAGCCAGTCTCCCACTTGGAGCAACTACAGTGCTACCAAGACCACCATTGGAGGCACCACATCAGGAACAAATGCTAATAATTACAACGCTACATTTACTCCGACTGCGGATTATCGTTGGTCAGATGGGAGCACCACGGCAAAAACAGTTGTGTGGTCAATCGGCAAGGCTGCTGGCTCTTTAAGCATTAGCCCTACCTCCATTACGCTGAATGCCTCCAACAGGTCAAAAACGATTACCGTTACGCGGGCTGGTAACGGTGTTGTCAGTGCGAGTTCCAATAATACGGGCGTGGCAAAGGTGACCGTTTCCGGCACGACTGTTACGGTTTCCAGCGTGAATGACACGACTGGTAATGCGACCATTACCATCAGTGTTGCGGCTGGCACAAACCATACCGCACCCGCCAGCAAGACCTGCGCTGTGACTGCATCCTTCAAACCTACGGCTTCCACTGCGGCTACTTCTGGCGTGAATTATACATCCGGTCTTTCCGGCGTAGCAGCATCGGATGTAACGCTGTTTGCTGAGGCAATCTCTAACAACAGTAGCATCACAAACGCGACATCCACGGTGTACATTGATTTCGGCAGCGTTCATCGTAAGGTCAGTGTTGGCGACCAGGTGACGCTCGCCCTGAATGGTACGAATTACACCTTTGATGTAATTGGTTTTAACCATGATACGCTGACAACATCTACCGCGTATGGTGCTACCACTAAGACCGGCAAGGCTGGTATCACATTCCAGATGCATGACCTGTTTGCAACGACCTATGTGATGAACAGTTCTAACACAAACAGCGGCGGCTGGAAGAGTAGCGCTATGCGCACCTCGACGATGGCGACTATGAAGGGGTATCTGCCCGCAGCATGGCAGACAGCCATCAAGCCGGTCAATAAAGTTTCCGGCACTGGCGGCGGTTCTTCAAGCGGTACGGAAACAGTCTCCGACAGCTGCTTCCTGCTGGCCGAAATCGAAATCTTCGGTTCCACCACCTACTCCGTTTCTGGAGAAGGAACGCAGTACGCATATTACAAGGCAGGCAACTCGAAGGTGAAGAACAAAGGTGGCTCCGCTAACATCTGGTGGGAGCATTCTCCTTCTTCTGGCTACAGCAATAATTTCTGTCGTGTCATCAGCTCCGGCGCCGCCGACTTTCACAACGCCAGCTTCAGTCTTGGCGTCGCTTTCGGCTTCTGCGTCTAACCTCTCCACCCCGCCGCATTTGCTTTGACGCAGAATATAAGTTTTTACATGGGGTCGTGGTCAAGCGGCTAAGACACCGCCCTTTCACGGCGGTAACGATGGGTTCGATTCCCTCCGACCTCACCATACTTTGGGAGAGTGGTAGAGCGGTCAATTACAGCAGACTGTAAATCTGCCGCCTTCGGGCTGCGTTGGTTCAAATCCAACCTCTCCCACCATATTGCGGGCAGGACAAGCGGTTAAGTCGCAGGTCTCATAAACCTTGAGGAATCGGTTCAACTCCGGTGCCCGCAACCAGTTTTTAATTCTATAGAAAGTGAGGTGGCTTGTATGCCCAGAAAAACAAAGCAAAACGAAATCACAAGCCCTGAGCTTTTAAGTCAGGTCAACTCGGAAAACATCCGGCTAAAACAGGATTTTATTGCCTATCTGCAGTCTGTGCAGCGCAGTCCGAAGACGATTGCGGGCTATGCAAATGACCTTGATATTTTCTGGGTTTGGAATTTACAGAACAACGGGAACAAGTTTTTCCCGAAAATCTCCAAGCGTGATTACGCAGCATATCAGCATTGGCTCATCAATGAGAACGGTAATTCTCCCGCTCGTGTGCGGCGATTGAAGTCTGCGATTTCCTCGCTCTCCAATTATGTGGAGAACATCTTGGATGATGAAGATGAGTTTAAGGGGTTCCGTTCTACCGTAAGAAAGATAGAGAACCCTGCTATGCAACAGGTGCGAAAGAAAACGGTGTGGAGCGATGAGGCGCTGGATAAGCTACTTGATGACCTGCTTGCTTCCGGGCAAAACAAAAAAGCCTGTGCCGTGGCTCTCGCTATGTGCAGTGGACGGCGTAAGGCAGAGCTTTGCCGATTCCGGGTTGACGATTTCAAAGACGACAACCTTGTATGCGGCGGGGCGTTGTACAAGACCAGTGAGCCGATTCAGACAAAAGGGTTCGGCCTGGGCAAATACATTTACTGCTACACGCTGGCAAAAAAGTTCAAACCATATTTTGATGCATGGATGCGTGAACGGACGGAACTTGGTATTGAAAGTGAGTGGCTGTTTCCTGCTGGAACGACAAGTGAACAAATGAGTGAGACAACGCTCAACAGCTGGGCGAACACCTTTAGCAGGATGACAGGTGAAGATTTTTACTGGCACAGTCTGCGGCATTACTTTACAACGCACCTTTCCAAGCTCGGTTTGCCAGACAATATCATTCAAGACATCATCGGGTGGGAATCTGCTGACATGGTTCGCGTTTATAAAGACCTGAGCGCAGAGGAACAGATTTCGCAGTACTTTGACGAGAATGGTGATATTCGGTCTGACGCACAGAAGTCACTGTCAGACCTGTAACGGAAAGGAAGGCAAGGATGGATATTAAAAGGGTCGATTTAATCCAGCAGCTTGTGGACAGGCATGGCTACACGAAGAAGGCCGCCACAAGCATTGTTGATGATTTTACCAATCTTATTTTGGAAAATCTCGAAGAGGGCAATACAATTTCAATTCACAACTTCGGTTGTTTCGATATTTTGGAACGCAAGGCGCGAAGCTGTCCGAACCCACAGACCGGGGAGAAGGTCGATGTCCCTGCGCACTGGATTCCCCGCTTTTACCCTGGCAACAAAATGCGTATGGCCGTTAAGCTGTGGGAGGGAAATCATAAAAGGGGGCTGATGTAAATGGCAGACGCCCCGAGACGCAGAAAGCTTGAAAAGACGACAGATGACTCAATGCTGCTCCAAACTTCTCAGAAGTTTTACTGCTGCAGATGCGGCACATCGTATAGCCGCAAGAAAGGGTATTTCCCTGTTAGCCACAGCCTGATGTATCGTGGCTCCGGCTATCTGCCTGTCTGCAACGACTGTGTAGAGGATATGTACGAACAGTATAGAGATTCTCTTGGTGATGACAAAGAGGCTATGCGCCGGATGTGTATGAAGCTTGACCTATATTGGAATGAAGACATTTACAATATGGTGGAGCGCACCGTAGGCGTTAATTCTCGTATTCGTAATTATATTGGGAAGACCAATCTGATTCGATATATTGACAAGACTTTCGACGATACTATCGCCGAGGGCAATGCATTGGATTGTCAGCGCTCCGGCGCCATCTACCAAGAGCACCCCCAAGCATTGGATGAAATCGAAGAGACACCAGTTGACCAGAAGATTGTCGATTTCTGGGGTGCGGGATTTACATCTGATTTTTATGTAGAGCTTGAGCGGCGCTACCAGGACTGGACAAACGGCGTTCCTGTTGTGGAACCGAGCGAACGGTCTTTATATAAACAGATTTGCATTTTGGAAGCGACAATCAGTCGTGACAGTGCGCAGGGTAAAGCAATTGACAAGAATGTCAATGCACTCAATACGCTGCTTGGCAGTATGAACTTGAAGCCCGCGCAGAAAAAAGAAGGCGCAGATGCGGCGGTCGATGGGACGCCGTTCGGCGTGTGGATTCGGAAGTGGGAAAACACAAAGCCCATTCCAGAACCAGACCCGGAACTGAAGGATGTGGACGGAATCGTTCGCTACATCACGATTTGGTTCCTGGGACATCTTTGCAAAATGCTTGGCATTAAGAATACATACTGCAAGTTGTATGAAGATGAAATTGCCAAGATGCGTATTGAACGCCCTGAATACGAGGATGAAGATGATGAAACAATGTTCAACGACATCTTCAGCTCGGACAAAGCGAGTATCGCTGAGTGACACGACAAGAGCGCATTATGAGCGGCGCCGCCGTATGGTGCGCCTATTATCGAGCGAACCCCCATCGGTTTGCGAAGGACTACCTGCATCTGGACTTGCATCTTTTTCAGAAGATATTGCTGGTGATGATGAATGTCTCCACGACATTTGTTTTTATTGCAAGTCGAGGTCTGGGTAAAACATTCTTATCGGCAATCTTCTGCTGTATCCGTTGTATCTTGTACCCCGGCACAAAGATATGCATCGCCTCCGGCACACGGGGTCAGAGTATCAATGTGCTTGAAAAAATACAAACGGAATTGCGGCCATGCTCGCCGGAGCTGTGTAATGAGATTGACGATAAGCAGACCAAGATAAATGCAACCAATGCGCAGATTGTATTTAAGAACGGTTCATTTATTAAGGTCGTTACCGCCAGTGATAATGCACGAGGCAATCGTGCCAACATTCTGCTGATTGATGAGTATCGCATGGTATCCAAGGATATTATCGATACGATTCTCCGTAAGTTCCTGACGAACCCGAGACTTCCCGGATATCTGAACAATCCAGCCTATAAGCACTTGGCGGAGCGTAACAAGACACTATATCTTTCTTCTGCCTACTTCAAAGACCATTGGTCTTATACCAAAGCTGAGGACAACTGTCGGTTTATGCTGGATGATAAGCGAAAAGACTTCGTGTGTGGATTCCCGTATCAGCTGGCAATTCAAGAGGGGCTACTGTTCAAAGAGGATGTGGCAGACCAAATGGCAGAGTCCGACTTCAGTGAAGTGAAATGGAGTATGGAGATGGATGCCCTTTGGTTTGGCGACACGGACGGTTCGTTCTTTGAGTTCAACTCCATCTCGAAGAACAGGCGCATTAAATATCCCATGCTGCCGGAGCGCGTTTCTGTCCTCCTTGGCAACAACAAAATCAAAATCCAGCCAAAGCAGCTTGGTGAAAAGCGAATCTTGTCTGCGGATATTGCGTTGATGTCCAGCAAAAAGCATAACAACGACGCAACGGCTGTGTTCATCAACCAGATGCTTCCAACCAAGTCTGGAAGGTACACAAGCAATATCATTTATGGGGACTCTTCAGAGGGGCTTCATACAGAAGACCAAGCTTTGGTCATCCGCAAGCTTTATGACGAGTTCGATTGTGACTATATCGTGCTGGACTGCACCGGGCTTGGCCTCGGCGTGTATGACGCTTTGGTTCGAGATATGGTTGACCCGGAAAGCGGCGAAATCTATCCTGCGCTGTCCTGTTGCAATAATCAGGAGATGGCGGACAGATGCACGGTAAAGGGTGCAGATAAAGTAATTTGGGCAATCAAGGGCACTCCTGCGCTGAACTCTGAATGTGCTGTCCTGCTGCGTGAGGGCTTCCGAAGCGGTAAGATACGCCTTCTCGTTACGGAGTATGAGGCGGAAAATATCCTGTCTGAAATCAGAGGATATGCCAGCCTTTCACCGGCTGAGAAGGTCAAGCTACAAATGCCGTACATTCACACAACTTTGTTGGTTGACGAGCTTGTCAAACTACAGCATGACGAGTCTGGCGGGCGGGTAAAGGTTTTTGAACGGGCGGGTATGCGGAAAGACCGCTATTCCAGCCTTAGCTATAACTACTATGTGGCGGCGCAGCTTGAGAGTAAGCTTATCCGCACAAAGGCGGCAGAGTTTAACTCCAGCGATATCTTCATGTTTAAGCCGCCCAAAATAAAATAGAAAGGTGGTGATACCTGAGTGAGTAGTTCTGAAAACGGCAAGTCTACCAATATGGAGGGCATGATTGGTATCTCCAGAAAGTTCGCCCTACTCAATCACTTGATTACAAGGGATTTGAACAACAACACCAATGCGCCTACATTTTCTCTATATAAGAAAGACGACATTGCTACATATCTGACCGACCCGTACCGATATGAGAAGCAGCTGCGCAAGGCAGTTACTTATATCTACGGGGCAAGTTCTCATTTCCGCAGGCTCATCCAGTATTTCACTGGCCTTTCCGATTTTGCGTATGTCGTATCTCCATACCATATTGACCCGAAGGCCGTTAATATGAAATCGGTCAACCGCAATTACAGAAAGGTCTTGAATACCATGTCTGCAATGAATGTGCGGTCGCAGTTCCCTAAAATACTGACAGTGTGTTTGCGCGAGGACACTTTTTATGGGACGCTGTGGGTCACAAGCGACAGTATCACCATCCAGCAGCTTCCGGCTGATTACTGCGCTATCTCGACCATTGAGGGGAATGTGCTGAATGTGACATTCGATTTTTCTTATTTTGATGGTCACTCACAGTATCTGGAGTTCTATCCGACAGAGTTCCAGACAAAGTATAAGGTTTATCAGAAGAATAGGCAGAAAAAGTGGCAAGAGCTGGATTCCCCGACATCCTTCGCTATCAAGTGCAACAACGACATTCTGGATTATGCCATTCCTCCGTTCGCAGGTATTTTGCGGGAGGTGTATGACCTCGAAGATTATAAACAGCTAAAGCTCACTAAGACCACTCTTGAGAACTATGCCATGCTGGTTATGACGCTTGGTATCAATGATGACGGCGAATGGCAGATGGATTTGGACAAGGCCAAAGAGTTTTGGCGCAATCTGGATTCCGTACTGCCAGAGGAAATCGGCAGTGTCCTTTCCCCCATGCCTATCAACAAGATAAGCTTTGAGAAATCCAATACTGGTGATACGAATACCATCTCTGACGCAGAACAGAATCTCTTTACAGCGGCTGGTGTATCTTCACTCCTGTTCAACAATGATAAAGCATCCGCAAATGCGCTGCTGCTTTCTATTAAGGCAGACCAAGCGGTTACCTTTGGCATTGTAAAAAGCATTGAGGATATGGTCAACCGCTTCATTCAGTATCAGGGGTACGGAAAGAATTTCAAAATCACATTCCTTGATTGCAGTCCTTTCAACAGAAAAGAGCTGGGAGATATGTATCTCAAAGCGTGTCAGTATGGTCTTCCTTTTATTTCCATGTATGCGGCATCGCAGGGGTTGTCTCAGAGCGAAGTTGATTGCATGAGCTTCCTTGAAAATGATGTGCTCGGTCTTGCTGAACGGTTTAAGCCGCTGCAGAGTTCTTCTACGCAGAGTTCTTCTGCAAGCACTGCAGCAACCGATGAGGGAGGCGCTCCGCAGAAGGATACGGGTGACCTGACCGACTCCGGCGAACAGTCCAGAGAAGACTCTGACGACTGGGGCTAATCGGAGGTATGTATATGGAGAATTTCATTTATGTGTTTGATGAGAATGCTCGTGACCAGTTGCTGTCCAAAGGGTGTGAAATGCTGGGGCAAAATAACGAGAAACATATCTTTGTGTTTTTGAATACAGGCAATCTGAATTTTGAAGACGAGGATATTCGATATGTACTGTCAGACACGCTGACATTCTGACCCACGCTTGCACAAAGCGTGGATTTATTTTAGCCAAAGGTGGTGAACTGTGATATGGGCGAGAGAAACATGAGCATTGTGTTCTCTTCCGGAATACGCAATCTTGTTGAACGCAATTCGTCTTTTGACAGTGGCGTTCTCCGTGTAGCGTACACCGGGAAAAACCGCAATAACAGCTTCATCAGCAAGGAAACCTTTGAACGATGTATGCCGAGTATCTATAACTGTCCTATTGTGTGCAACTACGACAGGGAATCAGATACCATCGGGTCACATGATATGGAGCTTGTCTCTGACGATAATGGAATGCGGATTGTGAATATCACGCAGCCGGTAGGTGTGATTCCTGAAAGCGCAAAGTATTGGTGGGAGGAAATTGAAGATGACTCCGGCCTGCATGAATACCTCTGCGTGGATGCGCTTATCTGGAAGCGGCAGGAAGCATACCGCAAAATCAAAGATGACGGCATCACGGATGAGTCTATGGAGATTACCGTGAAAGAGGGCGGAATGGTCGATGGCGTATATGTTATTGACCGATTTGAGTTTACCGCCTTTTGTCTCTTGGGTACGGCAAAGCCGTGCTATGAATCAGCATCGTTGGAGATGTTCTCATGTGATGATTTCAAACAGCAGCTTGCAATGATGATGCGAGAATTCAAGGATTCGCTTACTACAGCACAACCCTCGCAAGAGGTTGGCATACACCCACAAAATTATTCGGAAGGAGGAGAAGAGGTATTGGAACAGAAAGTTGCACTGATGGCAGAATTCGGCCTGACTGCCGATATGCTTGACTTCAACATTGAGGAGTTTTCCGTGGAAGAGCTTCGGGCTAAGTTTGAAGAGTTGAAACCCGCCACCGCTGCTCCCGCAGCAGAACCCGAGAAAGGTACTGAAAACTTTGCCCTGGAAAGCCAGTTCCGTCAGGAGCTGTTTGGCGCTCTGGAGGCAGAAAAGGTTGAGACCTGCTGGGGCATGGATTCTCACTATTGGTTCTGGGACTATGACCGGGATGCGTCCGAAGTGTACGCAACCGATGTCACGGACTGGAATCTTTACGGTTTCCCTTACTCAATGGATGGCGACCATGTGGTCATTGATTTTGCCGGTAAGAAACGCATGAAGCTTGCACTTGTCCCGTTTGACGAGGGCGGGCAGGCTGACCCCATCAGCGGTATGTTTGCAAAGGTTGCTGAGAAGTACACCGCAAACGATACCCAGTGGGCGGAGAAGTACCAGACCGCCTCCGACACGATTTCGTCTATGGAGAACGAGCTTGGCACTT
>ENA-ORRO01000249-ORRO01000249.1-human-gut-metagenome-genome-assembly--contig:-NODE-249-length-47839-cov-3.292985_pt1 | contig 47839 bp, 47 predicted proteins | sample MGYA00242176_ERZ509136 | MGnify/ENA primary metagenome ERZ509136 (study PRJEB26280, sample SAMEA2338644) | human gut metagenome | biome: human gut; feature: human-associated habitat; material: faeces...
TTGATTTGTCTTAACTGCTGAGAAAACTTTTAATCCATTTTCTCTTGTTTTGATTTTGAACTACGATAATACTTTCCAGCCATATATGCAGAATAGAATCGATACCAATCTCTTTTAATCGCATATTTACGCCATTTTTTCTTTTCAGCTGCATCCATATCCAAAGTATTTACATAATTCAAATTATTTTTCACAAATCTATAATATCCCACAAGTAAATGGGGGATGTCTTTTACCATTACATATTTATGGATTGTATATATACCTTTGTATTCATCATAAAATCTTTGTTTGTATGTTTCTAGCTCATAATTATGAGAATGGTATACCCCTGCATAAGGACAATATAATTTCTTATAACCAAGCTCAATCATCTTCTTTGCCCATATTTGATCTTCTGCAAAGTTCACATCATCATATGGATATTTTTCCCAAATATCTCTTCTCATGCATGAATTATTATCTGAATAAAAAGCCAGCAAATGACGATAACCCTCTTCATTTTTATAACGCTCTTTATCTTCTAATTGATAAATCGTATTCGTAGTACCATACCCTTGAAATAATAAAGTTAGATCTCTTTTATCAAAAATATTACAATCCGGATATGGATAATGTTTTCCAAAACCACCTACAATTTCAGGATCGGATTTCATGCCATCAATAAAATTTTGAATCCAGTGTGTATCATAAGGTAAAGCATCTTGTGTAATAAAGATAATATACTCACCAGTTCCTAAACTTGCTCCTAAATTTCGTGTTTTGCCATGGCCAAATTCCGTTTTATCAATTTGTTTTAAAATACAATGATGACGTTTAATAATGTCTACCGTATCATCTGTTGAACCAGAATCTACACAAATCACTTCATATTCATATTCTGTTTCTTGTTTATCAATCATCGTTAGTACTTCATCAAATAAAGCACCACCGTTTTTTGTTGGTATTACTATACTTACATCCATAATTTCACCTTTTTTAAAAATATATATACATATTATAACATACTTATACTATTCGACAGAAACACGCACTTCAGACTCACTATCAAATATACCGATCGTACCTTTTTGTGCAACGACGCCTAAAACGCAACAATTATAGTTTCGGCAATATACGACAAATTGATCCCCTTCAAAAGCTGTACATCCTAAAGACACTAAATATTGTCCTGGCTGTAAATATTGTTTTTGTCTAAATGTAATTGTAACAATATCTCCTTTTTTACATTGAGAAGTGTCAATATCTTCTAACATTGTGTTTGTTCCTGTTAATTCCGTTCCCTTGATATCTCTTAACTTAAACGCAAAAATTGGATTCAAATTATCTTCATTGATACGAACTTTCATTTTTACTGAATAATAATCGCCTTTATAGACATTATTTCCAATATCTCCTGTATCCGAGAAAATTCCAAAATCAATAATATCCGCTCTTCCATCTCCATAGACTTCAATATCAGGATTTGTACTGATTTGATCTTTCCATAATTCATCTGCCTTAACATTTGAACTTTGAATCGATGTAGAATCTTGAGTATTCTCTTCATTTTCATTCCATTGACCAACCATAATGCGTTTATATAGATCAACCATTTCCTGTGGCTTTCCTTCAGCCACTTTCTTTCCTGCATTTAATAAAACACAACGATTACAATAACGAATGACACTACCCATATCATGTGTTACAAATAAAATAGTTTTTCCTCGTTCTCTAAATTCTTCAAAACGACGATAACATTTATTTTGAAAAAAAACATCTCCAACCGATAAAGCTTCATCTACAATCAAAATATCTGGATCAACACTAATAGCCACTGAAAAAGCTAAACGTGCAAACATACCACTTGAATATGTTTTAACCGGTTGATAAATATGTTCTCCAATATCGGCAAAATCAATAATGTCTTGTAATTTTTTATCCATTTCATCTTTAGAAAAACCAATCATCTGTCCATTTAAATAAATATTTTCAATACCCGTATATTCCATATTAAAACCTGCACCAAGTTCTAGTAATGCGGCAATTTTACCTTTGACAATACATTCGCCTGATGTTGGTGTTAATACACTTGTAATAATTTTTAAAATTGTTGATTTTCCACTTCCATTTTTACCAATGATTCCTAGGATTTCTCCTTTATTTACATTAAAAGAAACATCATTTAATGCTGCAAATTCTGTGTGTCTAGATTTACGTGAAAACAAAGCTTCTTTTAATCGATCACTTGGTTTATTATATAAATTATAGATTTTAGAAATATTTTTTATTTCGATAACACTATCCATTTTCTTATCTCCTATAAAACATCCGCAAAATGTGGCTTCATCTTTTTAAACACATTTCGCCCAATTAAAGTCAACAATACAACAACACACCAGAAATAGATTGTTAGTTTCCAATTTGAAAACACCCATTGATGTCCTAAAATGGCACTACGATAACCTTCAACTATATAAAACATTGGATTTAATTTAAAAATAAACGAGAACCAATATCCTTGAAGCATTTCAAATGGCCACATAATTGGTGTTAACCACATTCCTGCTGATAAACATACTTGTACAAATTGAGGAAGATCTCTAAAAAATACTGAAATACTAGAAGTAAAATATCCAATAGCTAGAATCAAACAAATCATACAGATTGAATAATAAAATGCTTGAATATAACAAAGTGTAGGCATGTATCCAAATAAAGCCATGATAATAAAAATCAAAAAGATAAAGAAAATGTGTACAAATGTAGCTGAAATAATTTTAATAATCGGTAAAATTTTAATATCAAATACAACTTTCTTTACTAAATAACTATATTCAAGAAAGACTGAAGTCACACTGTTAATACCATCACTAAAAAAGAACCATGGAATCAAACCACACATGATCCATACTAAATACGGCATATCTCCATATTGTCCTGGTGCAATTGAGCGCAATCCAACTTGAAATACGAACCAATAAATAATAATGGTTACTAAAGGCTGTGTAAAAGCCCATACGATTCCTAATGAGGATCCGGCATATCTTTTTTTAATATCATCCTTAGCTAAAAACCATATTAACTCTTTGTTCTTTTTAAGACTTCTCAAAAAATCCATATTTCTTCCTCACAATCTATTTTTCTTTTTTCTTTAATTCAATACGGACAGTTCCATTGTCTGCCACATAATTTTTCTTTACATGTAAAGCTTTGACCCATTTTTTTGTTTCATCTGTTTTGTAGGTTCTGCCCTCATTTTTCCATAACCAATCTGTGGTTGGCCATAAACAATATTTAGGATCAATAACTTGATATACATCTTCTTTTACACCGGCTTGTCCATGGTGGGCCATTTGAACATAATCCATATTTTTGATAGCTTCTTTGTTTAAACTCAAAAGCTCTTCGCCACCTTCAACCCCTAAATCTCCTAAGAATAAAATTTTCGTTCCTTGTACATTCATTTTATATACGCTCGATGAATTATTTCCGGCATTTTCAGTGATTTCTGGATTATATGTTCTTAATACATCTATTTGATCCTCACCCACTGTAATTTTTTGATTGAATGAAACAACTTCCTTATTATCAAATGTCTTTAAGCCTTGATCAATCGCAACCACATCCTCATAACGATGAGGTTCATTTTTTTCTACCCATGATTCTTCAGGAAAATTATAATAGACTTTATCAATTTGAATTTCATTTGAACCACTCTGTAGATATTTTGCTAAAGCACCCGTGTGATCTTTATGATAATGTGTTAAAAACCAAGCTTCTACCTTACGATCCTTACTGACCTTTTTAATAGTCTTTATTAAATTATCTTCATCTTCTGCTGTACCACCATCTACCACAATTGTTGTTCCTTCATCTTCAATAATGTAAGACATCATTTGTGAATAGGATTGATTTGATAATTGATAAATCGCAACTTCATTACTTTTTTGGCAGCCAGTAAAGCTAATCAACATAGCTGATAATAAAACAAATTTGAATAACACTTTCATAAATACACCTAGTCTTTCATAACATTACAGGGGAAGCCAAGCTTCCCCTAATCTTTTTTCAATCATCATTCTAAATAAAGAATCTTGTTAGTTCCCGTAATAAATTTCTGAACCTTCTTCTTCAATTGGAGCTTCTGTCATTAAACCATACTGAATTTGAGCTTCAATTTCTTCTTCAGATAAAGTTCCTGCTGGAGTATCCTCTTGTGCTTCTACTGTATCACTTGATTTTCCATCCAATACAGCTTGAATCTTATCATGTGCAATACTGATATAAGAATCATATAAGATAACGACACTGACTTCCGAACCAAGTTCTGGACTTACACGTAGATCATTGTCTCCTTTTAGAACAAATTGTTCAAATTTCCAATTTGGTTTTGCCTGAATTTGGTATTTGATAAAAGAAGTGATTTCATTTGTTGTCATATTTGTATCAAAAGCACCAATCAAGGCATTTAATAAGTTTACATAATTCTTAATAATCTCTGGTGACGTAGCCTTTTTAAACATAGCCTGCAATACTTGTTGCTGGTTACGAGCACGTTGAACATCCCCATCTAAGTAAGCTTTTCTTTCACGAGAATAAGCTAATGCACGTTTACCATCTAAATGGTTTTTACCTTCATGCACACCTTCTAAATTACTATTTGTATAAAATTTAGAAACGGCCATCCCCTCTGGTACAGTTACATCCACTCCACCTAGAGCATCCACAATGTTGATCATGCTTGTAAAGTTCACACGATATACATAGTTGACTTCAATATCTAATAAATTTTCAATTGTATCTTTTGTCGTATCTACACCATACATTCCTGTATGAGTTAACTTATCCGTTACTCCATAGTTACATGCATAGTCATCACATACTTCTGTAACATAAGAATCACGAGGAATACTTGTTAATAAAATAGTTGAAGTCACTGGATTAATTGTAACTAACATATCCACATCAGATCTTGAATTTTCATCTAATGAGCCAAATGAATCATTTCCACTAATTAAAATATTAAATGGTTTTGAAGTAATATCCGAAACCGCTAATGGTGAACTATTTTCTTTTGTATAATAAACCGTTTTATGAATCACTTTTGTTTCATTATTGAAATTGGCATATTCTTCAATATCACATACATTTAAACGATACGCTTCATTTAATACAACCGCATCCACTTCACCATCATACAAAGCCTTAATTAAACTAGGCATATTATTATACTTTTTCTTCGTGTAAGTCACTTTATTCTTTTTAATATCCTTCAATGACTTATTAGTCGATTCCTTACCAATATTTGTCAAAACACCAAGCTTAGCGCCTTCTAAACTCTTTACATCTTCCATGCTGCTAGAATTCATCGCAATAACTGAAACAGTGTTTTTCGCTTTATTGGATTGTGTTGTTACTGTCGTTAATGTTTTACTTGTAGAATACAAATAGAAGTTTCCAAATCCATATACAACGCAAATCGCAATAACTAAAAATGAATAAACAATTTTACTTACAATGCCGTGTGTACAGAAGTTTAGCACCAACAACAAAATCAATCCAAATAGGACGATAGCTAAAATCCCTGGAATTAAAATACCATCTGGTAAAACTTGTAATTTATAAATTTGATAAATTAAAGTACCCGTAAATGCAACTAATACAATGGATAATAAAATGCCAAATATTATAAAAACTATAGATTTCTTCTTTTCTTCATGACAACTCATAAACTTCCTCCTATTTCATCTAATGTTTCAAAAAATTTATCTTTCGTAAAATATGTTTTATATAAATTACGCATATGTAATCTTCGATTTAATTGCACATCTAAACTTTCTGCACAAATATTAGAAGCAACAATTTTATAGTTTTGAGCATCAATATTCTTTCCAATATCCCATAACTTACAAAATTGGCTAAGATCCCCTTCTATAGAATTTATGATTGGAATCTGTCCACACATATATTCTAGAGATTCTGAATTTATCCCTTCAAAATCCATTAAATTCAACCCATAATGACATTGATCATAGACTTCTTGCCTTGTTGATTGACTATCTAAGTCTTTATGATCTATGACATTTACACCAACATTTAAAACACTTTGTATAAAACTTTCTTTGAGTTTCCAATCCCCCAAAACATGTAGAGTACACTTCTTTAATATAGAGCATTCTCTTAAAAAGGAAACACAAAAATTCATATCTATATTCTTATTTCCAATTAAACAAAAAAACAATTCCTCTTTACTTAACTCAGGACTTGTATTCAAACAAGATTGACCATTTGTCGAATATAAGATGTGTGCACCATGAATATGCCCCCTACATGATTCACTCGCACAAAAAATATAGTCTGCTTGATTTAAATATTTTTGATCTACATAAATATCATCACATACATCAAAAACTAATTTTACATTATTATTTTTATTTTTATAAACCGTAAGTTCACGCATAAGAAAATCAATTGTTGCATCACAATATATAAGATTGGGACTTAATGCATCCAAACTCTTTCTTAATTGTTTCAAAAAATGAATCTTCGCAAAGAAAGAATGTACAGAACTCGTATTCACAGAGATTATCTTAACTTCGTCCCCCTTTGAAGCAAAATATTCTCTTACCCATTTACTACGTATAGAGTGCTCTGCACTTATAATTGTAATCAACATAATTGACTCCCTTGTCTAAAGTTTGTTTATGCCTTTAACTATCCCCCAGTTAAAAACTACTTATTTTATAGTCTAAATGACTGAATAACCAATACATCTCATTTCCTGCAGGAATTATTCCCACGCACAAAAGTATACCATAATTACAACACTGAAACAAAAAAATTAGGCATTGAACTTTCCTAAACACCTTTTCTTCGCATCCGAAAGTCCCTTTTTAATCATTTTTATCTTTTCTTTTCGCTTCTTTTCAAAAATAAACATCTTAATCAAACTACCAAACATCTCACGACGATACTCTTTTTTAAAGAATTCTTTATCCACATAATGATATAAATAATACGCATTCCGATAACGATAATAATAACGAATTGGCGAATGATTCAACGCATAAAAAGTTTTATTCAATACATGAATTGGAATAGGATTTCCAATTGTATGAGTTATACAATATCCACTTAAATATCCAATCTTTAAATGTGCCATTTTAAATCTATATCCCAAATCAAAATCAACATAGTCAATAAATAAAGATTCATTCATTTTACCAACCAAATAGAAATCTGAAATATTCACAAAATTACCCGAAGTAATCCAATAAGGAACTAAAACAATTTCCTTACTTGGATCCACCCTATTCACATCCAAACCAATTAATGAATATTCATCCTTATATTTTTCAATCAATTGATAAATAGCTAAATAATCCGATGTAGGAAATAAACTATCCTGATCCATTGTCAAAGCCATATCCATATTTTTAGAATGAAGATATTCAATACCAGCATTTAATGCAGCCGCAATACCCTGATTGCCATGCATATCAATATAAATATATGAAGAATCTTCCTCAAAATATTTCGACACTTCATTTTTCTTTTCCGAATTATCCACTACAACACAAACATCCACTAAATCTTTGTATGTTTCAACATTCGAAATCACATCCCTATCCGGATTGAATAATACTGTACAAGAACCTATTTTAAGCATGCCATCCCACCTGTATCCAACGAATCATCAATTGTTCAATAAAATATAAGCGATTAAAGATCATTTTCTTCAATGGATGATGATGCAAAGAAGACGCATTATCGCCATGCCTTCTATATTTTAAATACGGCTCATAAATAAATACCGTATTCCCCATACATTCAGCCACTAAACCAATCCACCAATCATGCATCTCAATATGATCTGGAAACGGATAACTCTTCTCAAAAACACATTTACGAAATGCCATACAACATCCGATAAACGCATTCTTATATAAATTATGTAAAAGACCAGGCTTCCCATTCTTCAATTCAAAAAAAGAATCCTTCACCTTATTCATATTTCCATCCACAATTTCGGCATCATGAACCACACACAAAGTCTTTGAATTCTCAAATTCCTTCAAAACTCTTTCAACCTTACCATCCATCCAAATATCATCTTGATCACTCAAAAAAAGGATATCTCCCCTGGCATGTTTTAAGGCATTCTCAAAATTCTTTTGAACCCCACGTTTAGGACCATCCACCAAATAAATATTCTTATATTCCTTTTGAAATGTCTCAATAATATATCTTGTAGAATCATTTGAACCATCATCCGAAATGATGACTTCATCACTACTTTGAATCTGCTTTAAAATAGAGTCTAGTTGATCTTTTAAATACTTCTCGCCATTATATGTGGCCATACATACTGAAATCATGCTTGACTCCCCTTCTAATTCGATAGGTATTCCTATCTGTAAAAGTATAACACATGAAAAAGCATCACACAAAAATACAAGCACAAAAAAAGCGGATAAAAACACATTTATCCACTTTATATAAAGCACATTCATTAAATTATGTGATATTGTCAAAATTAATTGTTGATACAATTTTGAATTGAAATCAAAACCAAAACCATAGAAATACCTAAAATTAAATGTGCAATTCCAAAAAGAACTGCAATTAAAGCATCTAAACTAAGAACTTGTACTACACCACGAATAACTAACATAACTACAGTTAAATTCAATCCAATATGATAAAGCAACAAATACTTCAAAACTTTATTATCTGCAAAATGAAAATTCTTTTCGACAAGAACCTACAACAAGAAAAACACCATTCCTAACATCAAATAATGCGTATGAACAACCGATAGAGTTGTAAAACCAGTAAAACCATTTAATTTGGTAAATTCACGATAAAACACACCACCCATTAAACCAAGTACTCCATATACAATGGATGCATTCATTAAGCGCTTCATATTATCGCCACTACGACCTATTATGGAATCGCCACTACGACCTATTATGGACCTTTCTTAGACATCCATCAATGAATATGCACCAAAATAAGAAGAGTTCACCTCTTCTATAAAATCAAAGCTACCATCTTAAACACAAAGACTACAATCAAAAGAATACCAATCCATTTAATGCATTTAAAAGTAAACTTAATCGCAAAATAAATCAAACCTATTGAAACCACTAAACCAAGAATGTCTGACATCTTTCAACCTCCAATTTAACATCTATTTTAATTGATTTTCGCCTTCCTTTCAATAGGGCGGTTTGCTATAATGAAAGGTACACGAATACAGAGGAGTGATACAATGCGAACACCAGATTTAAACTGGCTTAAAGACTCACGTATCTTTCAAGTCAATCGACTACAAGCATACAGTGATCATAAATATACAATTGGAAAAGACAAAAAACCAAGCTCTTTTTCCCTAAATGGAACATGGAAATTCAACCAATCCAAAAACTATGATACATGCTTTAAATTCTTCTATAACACAGAATTTAATGATGCCAATTGGAACGATATACAAGTACCAGGACACATTCAACTTCAAGGATTTGACAATCCCCACTATACAGATGTGACTTACCCATGGGATGGACATGACGTAGTAAAAACCGGACAAATTGATATGGACAAAAACAAAGTCTATCAATACCGTAAAACATTCGATTGTCCACAAGACTTCATTGGCAATAAACTCATTCTTTCCTTTGAAGGTGTTGAATCCAATATCTACGTATGGCTAAACGGAAAATTTATCGGATACTCAGAAGATTCCTTTACTCCAAGTCGATTTGACATCACAAAATATACACAAGAAAAAGATAACGTACTCTGCGTACGCATCTTTCAAAAATGTACAGGCACATGGCTAGAAGACCAAGACATGTGGCGCTTTACAGGCATATTTAGAGATGTCATGATCTACAAACAACCAAGCCAACACATACAAGACTTAAAGATCGATACAAATATTGATCTAGACACCAAAAAAAGTATTCTTACATGCACATGCAAAATGAGCAGTAATGAAAGTCATATACTACAAGCCAAACTATACGATTCACAAGGAAACATCGTATGGAATGGCAATATGCAAGATACATTTGAAATACCAGTAGAAAATACAAGTCTTTGGAGTAGTGAATACCCAAATCTTTACCAATTAGAAATTGTTCTATACGATGCAAACAACGAAATCATTGAAACCATTCAAGAACAAGTGGGATTTCGTAAATTCACACTCGAATATGGCATTATGAAACTCAATGGAAAACGCATCGTATTCCACGGTATCAACCGCCACGAATGGAACGCCAAAACAGGAAGAGCCATTACATATGAACAAATGGAAGAAGACATCCATATGCTAAAGGCATTAAACATCAATGCCGTAAGAACATCCCACTATCCAAACAACAGCTATTGGTATAAACTATGCGACCAATACGGAATCTACGTCATTGACGAAATGAATCTAGAAACGCATGGTGCTAATGACATCATCCCACAAAACAAAACAGAATGGACCGATTGTCTATTAGATCGTGCAAGAAGCATGTACGAAAGAGATAAAAACCACGCATGCATTTTAATGTGGTCACTAGGAAATGAAGCTGGAAGCGGATCCAACTTTATGATTCTACACGACTACTTCAAAGAACAAGATACATCAAGACTTGTCCACTATGAAGGCATCACACAAGATCGAACATTTGAAAACGCCAGTGACATCGAATCTAGAATGTATGCCACACCACAAAGTATAAAAGACTATCTAGAAAGCCATCCAATGAAACCATTTATGCTATGTGAATATATGCACGCCATGGGAAATAGTCTTGGAGGCATGGAAGAATATACAAACCTAGAAGACGAATACGAACAATACCAAGGCGGCTTTGTATGGGACTATGTAGACCAAGCCATTGAAAAAGACGGCAAATACTACTACGGAAAAGACTTTGACGATTATCCAAATGATTCTAACTTCTGTGGAGACGGTATCCTTCTAGCCAACCGACAAGAAACTGGCAAAAGCCAAGAACTCAAACAACTCTACAGATATGTCGATATGGAAATCCATTTCGATTCTGTAACCATTAAAAACAAAAACCTATTCTACGACCTAAGTAAAGACACCTTTATCTTTGAACTCAAACGAAATGGACTAGCCATTCAATCCGGCATCTTTAAAACAAGTGTAGAACCAGGCACTACAAAAACAATGCCCGTACAATTTAAACAAATCAATACGCCAGGCTACTATACAAAAACCATCTACTACAAAACACCACTTGGTATACAAGCTTTTGACCAACAAGTCTTCGAAGTCAAACAAGACCAATCCAAAGAAAGTGCAATGCTAGTGGTGGAAGGACAAAATACAATTGGCATTCAATTTATGGACACTGAATATCTATTCGACAAACGAAAAGGCTTAGTATCCATTCAAGTAAACGATACAGAATTACTTCAAGAAGCACCAGTCTTCTACAGAGCCTTAACCGACAATGATCATGGTGCCAAACAAGCCTATGCCAACTGGCTTAACGCAAGCCTATTCCAAAATGTCATTGACTTTAAAATGATACGCAACTCCAAATGCGCACAAATGATCTATACAATTCAACTTGAATCTATTGAAGAAGAATGTAAACTTGTCTATACAATCTACAACAATCAAAGCATTCAAATCCAATTGCACTTAGACAAAAATTCAAAAAGACAAACCCTTCCACTATTTGGAATTGAGTTTGCCCTAAAAGAAACATTTAAAAACTTTGCGTATTTTGGAAAAGGCGAAAAAGACACATATATAGATCGAAATCACGCACTAACCGATTTCTACTCTGAAAATGTAGATACAAATTACATTCCATACTTAAAACCACAAGAATACGGCAATCATACCGACTGCAAATGGTGCTGCCTATCTGATGGAACAAATGCATTTAACGTAAAGTCAGAAAATATGGAATGTCAAGCCAGCAAATATTCCTTTATGCACTTATATAACGCAAAACACACGTTTGAACTGCCACAAACCCACACTACCTATTTAAGAATCACAAAACAACAAATGGGCGTAGGCGGAATCAATAGCTGGGGTGCTAAAGTACAACCCCAATATTTGATCAATCAATCGAAAAACCTAGACTTTACATGTACACTTTACATTTCAAAGAAGGATTAATTTCCTTCTTTTTATTTACACGTTTCGTAAATATACGTATTGAATATATACGTATATTTCAATATACTATATAAAGAGGAGGCAAACAATATGTTGTCAATTTATCCAGCTTGTTTCTTTGAAGAAGAAAAACATTACTCAGTTATTTTTCCAGACTTCAATTATCTTTCTACATGTGGGGATTCACTACAAGATGCCGTGGAAATGGCCGTTGATTGTCTAGCCGGTGCATTGTTCAGCGCAAAACTAGACAATGAAGATATTCCAATTCCTTCAAAGTTAGAAGAAATGGATCCAACACAAATCGCATCTGAACTTGAATTCGAATTTAAACAATCTTTTGTCACCCTTGTATCTGTTGATGTTGAAGAATATGCGAAAACACACTTCAATAAGGCCATCAAAAAAACACTCACAATACCTGAATGGTTAAACAAAGAAGCCATGAGCAAGAAAATCAATTTTTCGCAAGTACTTCAAGAAGCATTAATCGCGAAATTACACTCTATGTGAATTATAAATAGCTAATACATTATACGATCAAGCCCCATACCTTCTATTAAACTATTCCTTTTTACTCGGAATACAAACAATGATACTACCAAACCAACAGTAGACCACGATAAGGTCGCAAAAGAACTCAGATTCGCATACAGAAGTTGTTTATTAAGCAGATTGAGCTGTAGTACAAAACTACAGCTCATTTTCTTATTCAACCAAAGAGAACTTACAAAAACAATTCAAATCTTGATTTTACTCATTTATTGGCAATTACACAAAATTTTCCCCTTTTACTTCTTAATCAACTTACTATCATTCTTATACTTCGTAAATACTCCTTTTGGATTTTGATTCCAAAATAAGTTAATATCAAACTCATAATTTATTAAAACTTGTTTAAGATTCTTACATTTTGCTAAATCACTCTTATACTCACTATTCGATTTACTCTTCATGAGCTCCTTTACATTTGCAATATTACAACTACGTACTAACTCATCCTCTAGATTTTTAACTTCTGGGATTATAATCACCTTTTTCACATTAGACTGTTTCTTTAAGAAACGAAGATTGTAGTCTAATATATCCGTTTCATCTTTATCTGTATCAAACACCAAAATGACAATCGTTCCAGGTTTTAATTTCATTAAAATATTTTTGTTCAATTTGTTCTGAATAACATTAAATACATCTACTTTTCCAGCTTGAATACATTGAAGCTCTGTTTTTAATGTATTAATAATGGCACGTTCCCCTTCACCTTCAACAAAGAAATGATAAATATTTTTAGACATAACAATGGCTCCTAATCTTACAAATCTTCAATTTCATATAATAAATCTAAATTTGGTGAAACCGAAAACAAGTCATTATCAACCGCATTCCTCAATGAATCCGTACTCTTCTTTAGATAATCAGCCGCATTTATTACTTTAATGACTTGATCCTCTTCAAACATTTCTTTCTTTAAGAAATTAAAGCTATGCTTAGGAAGAGGCAAATCCAATATATCTAAATTGTGTGTAGTAAAGAACAACTGACTATTGGGTTTCAACAAAGAAATCATTAATGATAAAAAGCCTTTTTCAATGTCTGAATGTACATACGAAAATTTTTCATCACAATAATAAAAACTATGTTTATCCGATTTTATAGATGCTACAATTCCTGCAATATCAAGCCCAGATTTTGTACCACTAGACAACATAGACGGATTCAATATCTTACCATCTTTTATAAGGATCTCTTCCTTTCCCATCAAAATCGCATAAGTATCTTCAAGCTCATTTAATTTAATAATACCCTTAATTGCAGGATCTAATACTTTTAAAGTATGGTTCAACACTCTCAAATATTCTTCATTCTCTTCAATGCGATATCTAGTTTCAAAAAACGCATCAAACGGAAATGAAAATAGCCATGATAAATTCTTCAATTTTTCTAACTCCATAATGTAATTCGCATCTGTAAAACCTGTCATTATTGAATCTAGTCTTTTTGCACAAGTCTCATAGTTTTCTCTTTGCTTAATATCAGTCGACTCAATTCGAATTTTAATATTCTCAGAAGAATAATCATGATTTTCACTAGGATCAAATTCTGCATTAATTCTGTATAACTTATAATTATCATGATCCATATTCACAAAATCCATTGAAAAAGAAGCTTTTTTATCTTTATCCGCAATATATGACGTAATAATTTCTACATTTCTTTTTCCAATCAAAATAAATATAGAAAGAATCAGACGACCTAAAGACGTCTTTCCTGTTGCATTTGAACCCATAATAATATTCACTTTCTTATAGCGAAAATTAGGCAACCCATCCAAATGTTCATGTTCAATATATGAATTCACAATTTTTTTTGGATACGAAAAATTCACATGAAAATTTCTAAATGCACATAAATTATCCAATTTTAAATCCATAACGACCATATTTATCAACCTCTCTTTATTTATATTACTTCTATTTATTAGAACTAATATTAGTATATACTTATATTTTATTTTTCTCAACCAGAAAAGAAAAGCATAGTTCGTTTGATTTTTAAATGTAAATTTTTAAATATCAAAATACCCCATACTTTCTAATAGATATGGGGCTTTAAACCATTCTCTTTTACCCAGGTTACAAACGATAATACTACCAACACCCTCAAACGCTTGAAAACAACACTTAAAGTAAATAGCTACATTACTCTTGTCTTCAGGGATTAAATAATCCTTATATTTTTCTTTTACAAGTTCAATCAAATGTCCTGCAATACCCAGACCTTGATATTTTGGATTCACAAGTACATAATGCACATACGCAAGCATCTCACTATCATCCAAAACACGAACTAAACCACAAAGTTATCCATCCATCAAAGCACGAATCACTATACTTGATTGCATTAAAGCCTTATACAAACACTTTGGATACTCTTTTGACACCCAATTCACTAACAAGAATAATTATTGCACTTCATCCTGGTATTCGGTATATTCAATCACTCTTTCATTTCATATTGAATAGAACCATGACCATCTTTAATTTCAATACTTGCCATAGCGCCATTGACAACAAACATATGCGGATACGTATGTCCAATATCCATTTGAAATACAACATCTATATCAGGTAGTGCCTTTTTAAAAGCCTGGTCATACCCAATTAAATCCGAAACATTTTTAAACAGTACACGACCAACCAAGATAGCCTTTGTATATTTAAAATACCCCATATACTTCATCTTCAATAAAGCACGATATACATCACATGAATTCATTGAAAAAATATCAAAAAACCAAATAACACCATCCTCTTTATAACGCTCATTAAATTCATTTACATAATCATAAGGCGTACCCGCCATATCATTGATACTTTCAAAACATCCACCTAGTAATCTTCCCACAACACTACAACTACCCACATATTCTGTCTTTGTGTTAAGAATAGGCGCTCCATCATTATAAAAATCAACATCCTGATGCATTAAACTTGAATGAAGTTCACTATTCTTTCCCTTTAAAAAATCCAAACACAAATTGGAATATTCATTAATACCATATGCATCAAAGCTACCCGCATTAAACCCATAAATCGTTGCTATATCACACTTACAAGTTACAGGAAATAATAAATTTGTAGGATCACTCGCACCCAAGTACCACTTCGGATTCATTTCAATCCATTCAAAATCAATATATGGCAATGTTTCAAATTGAAAATCACCACCAGCAGCCAACCATACAGCTCCAATACTCGAATCCTTCACCAATGCATTCAATTCATCAACACGCGTCAAGGCATCACAACTTGGCTCACTATCATTACGAACACTAGCAGTTTCAACAATGTGAAACCCATTGGATTGAATATACTCTATAGACGCATCAAAACTATCTAGCTTATGCCCTACACCACTCGACATAGCACATACACCAATCGTATTATTATTCTCATTTAAAAACTTAGGATATTTCATAATAAAAAAACCTCCACCCCCTATTATAAAGGAAAAACGACAAGACACAAAGTCCTGCCGCATTCCCAATAGTTTTAAGATAGAAAGGAAGTTTTAGTATTGCCCCAATACACTTTTATTATAGTCAAAACGAATCCATTTGTCTTTGTACTTTTTAGTGAATTTGTATTTCATGTTTAATTAAATACAAATCAAAGCAAACAAATTGCAGAAGTAAAAATCTATTTACTTTATTACGTATTAGATAGTTACATTTATTATTCTCGCATCAAATATAGTCATTAGTGTATTCCTACAAAATAATTCAGTTTTTTTTGTATATAATATATATCTATTAGATTGACTATGCACTGCATTAGATGTACAATTTAAGTGTAATAAATAGATAAGGAGTTGACATTTATGGCTAATACAACTAATTTTAGTGTCCGTATGGACAGTGATATTAAGAAACAATGCGAAGCTATGTATAGCGAATTAGGTATCAATCTTACTACTGCAATTAATGTATTTCTTCGTCAATCACTTCGTGTAGGCGGTTTTCCTTTTGATGTTCGTATAGAGAAACCAAATAAAGAAACAATAGCAGCAATGTTGGAAGCAGAACGCATTGCACATGATTCATCTGTAAAGCGATACTCTGATGTAGAGGAAGCATTAAAGGCATTAAAAGAATGAGTAAGCATTTAGACATCGTTTGGACAAATCAATTTAAGAAGGATTATAAGCTTGCGATGAAGCGTCATCTTGATATCGACCTTCTTGACAACATTATTCGTAAATTAGCTAGCAACGAAGAACTTCCAGAGAAGAATAAAGATCACGCATTAACTGGCAACTGAATTGGACATCGTGAATGTCACATTCAGCCAGATTGGCTACTAATCTATCAAATTGAAAATGATTTACTCGTGTTAACATTAACCCGAACAGGAACACATAGCGATTTGTTTGGAAAGTAAAAAGGAGCACTCGGTATTACTTCATCAAAATACCGGGTGTTTTTTACTTTATGCAACAATAAAAATTAAATAATCCCAAACGATTATCCGTAAATGACCACTATGATTTTTTTACAAATCCAAACATTTTTTTGAATTCTTCAACATCTTTTAGATCATGATGCTCATTTACTTTTTTGATTTCAATTTTTTTTGCATCCGACATAATACGACAAAATCGATCTACATCAGAACCTTTTATTTTGTATGTATCTGTATAACTCTTAATTGCCATACAATATACCTAACCTTTCATTTATACATTAAATAAAGAACGCCTGCCCGGTGATGCTTACCCGGGTACATTTTTTCCATTACGTATAAGACACATCTTTTACCCACTTCAGAAGTTCCTATATCTAGTATACACAAAGTTTGACCAACAAAAAAGAGTAGGCGCGCATTCCTACTCTTTATGTATCCTCCATTAAGTCGCGATTTAAGAGAATATACTGACGGATTATTTCTCACAGAAATATTATAGAGAGAAATAGTTCTATGTGCGAAAACGCTTTCACAAAACCAATAGTATTATATATCAAATCGGCTCCTTGCGTTTGCACAAATTAGTAATCTATTTATATTTTTTGTTGAGAATCATAAATAATCAAAGCCATGAAAACCAAATCCTCATCTTGCTCATTTGAAATACTATGACCCTTACCACTTGGTGTAAAATAATGTTCACCTGGTTTTAAATATAAAGTTCTTTCATGATTATCATCAAGCGTTGCCATTCCAGAAAGAACGAAATAATCTTCGCCATCTCCATTATGCACATGATAACCAACACTACAACCCTTCTTTAAAGTGAGCTTGGCATAGACACGATTCATACCATGCATCTCATCTGCCATCATGACATGTTCAAAATGTGCAATACCAGTACCACCCATAAAATTTTCTTTATCAACTACTACCATTTTCTATACCCCTAGATCAAAGAATTATCTTTAAAATAATTGATCTTCATACTTGATTTCACTTCATTCAACGTCTTTTCAGCCGTCGCATAAGCCTTTTTTGTACCTTCTTCTAAAATCTTGACAACCTCAGGAAGTTTAGCCTGCCATTCCAATCTTCTTTCACGAATTGGACGCAACTCCTCTTGCATAACACTATTTAAGAAACGTTTTACTTTAACATCCCCTAAACCACCACGCTGATAATGTGCTTTTAATGCATCCAAGTTTTCATATTCTGGCAAATACTTTTCAAAATGCTCCGGCTTACAGAACGCATCCAAATAAGTAAATACACAATTTCCCTCAATTTTACCAGGATCACTCACCTTGATATGATCTGGATCTGTATACATACTCATAACTTTCTTTTTAATGGTTTCCTCATCATCCGATAAATAAATACAGTTACCCAAAGACTTAGACATCTTCGCCTTACCATCTGTACCAGGAAGACGCAAACAAGCACAGTTTTGAGGCAATAAGATCTTAGGCTCAACTAAAGTCTCACCATAAATCGAATTGAATTTATGAACGATTTCCTGTGTTTGTTCAATCATAGGCATCTGATCTTCTCCAGCAGGAACTGTCGTAGCCTTAAATGCCGTAATATCAGCAGCCTGTGAAATTGGATAACACTGGAATCCTACAGGAATACTCGCATCAAATCCACGCATTTTAATTTCAGCCTTTACCGTTGGATTTCTTTGAAGACGACTTACAGAAACCAAGTTCATATAATAGAATGTCAATTCAGTTAATTGACTAATTTCAGACTGAATAAAAATCGTTGTCTTACTAGGATCAATACCACAAGCCAAATAATCTAAGGCAACCTCTAAAATATTTTCACGAACCTTATCCGGATTGTCAAAGTTATCTGTCAAAGCCTGCGCATCCGCAATCATAATATAAATTTCATCGAACTCCCCAGAATTTTGTAAAAGGACACGATTTCTCAATGAACCAACATAATGTCCAATATGTAATTTTCCTGTGGGACGATCCCCCGTTAAAATAATCTTTGCCATAAATACCTCATTCTACAATAATTGTTTCTTCGCAAAATTCCATGTATCTCTACACATATCATCTAAATTCTTTTCAGCTACCCAGCCAAGCTGAACCTTTGCTCTTGTAGGATCTGCGAAACATGTCGCAATATCTCCTGCACGTCTAGGTTTGATGACATAAGGAATCTTAATACCATTCACTCTTTCAAACGCATGTACAATATCTAATACACTATACCCTTTTCCTGTTCCCAAGTTACAAATATGAACACCAGGCGTATTGTATTTTTCAATCGCTAGTACATGTCCTTTAGCCAAGTCGACTACATGAATATAGTCACGAACACCCGTTCCATCTGGCGTATCATAATCATTGCCAAATACACCAAGTTCACTAAGTTCACCAGTAGCTACCTTCATAATATAAGGCATCAAGTTATTTGGGATTCCCTTTGGATTTTCTCCAATCAAACCCGACTCATGCGCTCCAATTGGATTGAAATAACGAAGTAAAGTTACACTCATTTCTGGATTTGCGAATTGCACATCCGTTAAAATTCTTTCCATCATCGCCTTTGTAGCTCCATATGGATTGGTTGTTTCACCTAGCTTACAATCCTCTGTTAAAGGAACCACTTCAGGATCTCCATAAACAGTCGCACTTGAACTAAACACAATACTTGGAACATGATACTTTTTCATCATCTTGGCAACCACTAAAGTAGTCATCAAGTTATTTGTATAATACTCAATTGGTTTTTGAACACTTTCACCAACCGCTTTAAATGCGCAACAATGAATGACCGCATCCAATTTATTTTCCTTAAATACAGCTTCCGTCTTTTCTTCATCTAACACATTAAATTCATAAAACTTAACATGTTTTCCTGTAATCTTATAGATTGAATCCAATACATCTGGTTTTGAATTTGAGAAATCATCGATCACGACAACATCATGACCACTTTCTAATAATTCAACACAAATATGACTACCAATATATCCGGTTCCACCCGCAATTAAAATATTCATAGTTAAAACCTCATTTCTATCTGCTATTATACTACAAAATAAGAATCTCTTTACATTCTTTTTCTGTTAAAGATACGGCTTTATCCTCAAACCAAAGACAATGATTTTTCAAATCAAAATAATCAAACTTAACACTTCGATTTAATTTCTTCTCTAACTGTTTCTTTTTAACCAATACCATCTTTGGATCTAAACACTGATCATAGATTTTAAAGGCTAAAAGAAACTGTGAAACACTATGACACAATACAACTTGCTCATCTTCACTCAAGTTATCAATACTCTTTTGTTCGGTTAAGACAAGATTAAACTTCTTTTTCGGATCTCGATATAGAAATGGATAGTACAAATAAAACATAGACTTACAATTTTGACATTGATGCATAAAATACGAACCATCATCTAGTCGACTTCTTGCCACACTATCCATTTGTGCAATCACAACCGTATCTCTTTTTATCTCAAAAACATGCCCACAATGTGGACATGTCACTGGAATCATTCTTTCTTTCATTAAATCGATCTACAAGCTGATTTTAACCATTCAGCCTCATCACTTGTTAAATAAGGACTGATCTTTTCAAATACTTCTTGATGATAGTTGTTTAACCAAGTCTTTTCTTCATTTGTCAATAATGAAACATCCAAGCCATCTAAATCAAATGGTACAAATGTGATTGGTTCAAAATGCATGAATTGACCATAATTATTTACATTGCCCTTAACAACAACCATTTCATTTTCATGACGAATACCAAATTTACCTTCACAATAAACACCCGGCTCATTTGAAGTAATCATACCCTCATCCAATACACACATTTCATTACGATGTGGCAATACTCTCCATCTAAATCCATTTGGAGACTCGTGTACATTCAACAAGTGACCAACACCATGTCCTGTACCACATTGATAATCCACATCTTGATCCCATAAAGGTCCACGAGCTAGAATATCTAAATTGATTCCTGAACATCCAAATAAGAAGTGTGCATCCGATAAACGAATGTGTCCACGCAATGCTTTTGTGAACCAATATCTTTCTTCTTCACTAATATCACCCAACACAAATGTACGTGTAATATCTGTAGTACCCTCTAAATATTGTCCACCACTATCAATTAGAAGCATACCCGAATTTGTGATATCAACATTTGTTTCTGGCTTTGAAGAATAGTGCATCATAGCCGCATGTTCTTTATAAGCGCAAATCGTATCAAAACTATCCTCTAAATAATTTTCTTGTTCACTACGAAGAAGTTGCAATTTGGATTGAACACTCATCTCGCTCATTTCAATCTTACCTGCATTCTTCTTTAGCCAATACATGAATTTAGTAACGGCAACTCCATCTTTAATATGTGCCCACTTTGTACATTTTAATTCCGTATCATTCTTTAAAGCCTTCCATAAAATGATTGGACTTTCCTTAAATACCGGCTTAGCCTGCAAGTTTGAAACAATCGCATAATTTACACTGGATGGATCGACTAAGACTGAACCCGTTAAAGCCTTTGTTGCCAAATATATATCCGAATAGCCACAAACTGTAACATGGTTTTCTTTAAATTCATTTAAACTCAATTCATCCAAACGAGATGCATCCATATAAATAGAAGCTGATTCAAGTGAAACAATCGAATAAGCTAAAGCAACTGGAAAATTAGGAATATCATGCGCTCTTAAATTATAAAGCCATGCGATCTGATCCACACTTGTTAGTACAATGGAATCGACCTTGTTTTCCTTAAGGAAAGCACGTAAACGACTTAACTTACTTTCTACAGATTCACCTGAGAATTTTTCAGAATAATGAAAAGTTGGCGTACTAGGCAGTTGAGGACGATCTGTCCATACTTCATTGACTAAGTCTAGATTTACATTCATATTCAAATGTGCTAAATCAAATACCGACTTATAAGCTAGAGCATCCTTTGTATTCATGACACGACCATCAAAGCCAACTGTATCATTTTCTTTAAGATTTTCAACAATATACGCATCAATTTCAGGAACTCCAGGTTGGCCCATCTTCATTAAATCAATGCCTGAGCCTTCAAGCTGACTTGCAGCCTGAATAAAATAACGTCCATCTGTCCATAAGGCAGCCTTATCAAGCAATACAACTAAAACACCTGCACTCCCTGTAAAGCCAGACATATATTTACGACATGCGAAATATTCGCAAACATATTCTGTTTCATGAAAGTCAGACGTAGGAATAATATATGCCTGTACAATTGAGTCGGAAACCGAACGTCAGAAATTATTGGAAGAACTTTTTGCCGATACCACTATGGTGGTTTGGTATAAGGACTTTTGGCATTTTGAAATTCTTTCTTTAATCATTTTTAAATCCTTCTTTCTCTATGCCAATTTCTTTAGGGCATCCACCTGATAAACTTTATCCAAGAATTCAAAGGCACCCACAGAAAAACATACAACCACAATAATTAAAAATAACATTTTTAGAATATATGTTATAAAGTAAACAGCCTTTACACTGTTTTCTAAACGCATATATTTAAAATGCGACCACATGATAAATAGTGGGAATAAAAATAATATGCCTTGAAACAACCAATACATCCAAGTTCGATTTTGTAGAAGGTATAAAATACCAAATACTTTATGTGCATGAAAATCCAACATGAATTGATTGATCACACCATCTGCCATATGCCCATTCATAAAGCCAAGTGCTCCTAAAAAACAAACTCCCGCAAAAATATTATTCAATAAAATCACAGTTCGAGCGACTTGTTGTGTCTTTTTTGACGTAACACGATTCACTTGTGCAAGCAGGCACAAATAGCTCAATATAAATAGAATCGTATATACTACAGAATAAAATGGAATGAAACAATAAAAAATACTAAAGACAACCAGTACACCTATAATGCAATTTGCTAACGTATCGGTTGTTGTGCGATATCTTTGGATTTTTCGAATTCCATATTTATGCATTGAAAACGTATATGTAATCCCATTATAGACTGTTTTAGGTAAAACCGACATCACAAGGACCAATATGCCAACAATGCCCATCACAATATAATCACCCATTGTATCCTCCCCTTTAAATATTTACCTATCTATTGTAGAATAAAAATATCATTTCGTCCAATAAGAAAGAGGTGTAGAATGAAACTTGTTTTTTTAGATGCCGATGGCACACTATTTCATCATGAAGGCTACATTCCAGATAGCGCAATTAAAGCTTGTATTCAAGCACAAAAAAACGGTCATAAAATCATTTTATGCACAGGAAGACAACGCATTGAAATCTTTGGTCCCATGTTAGAAATCGACTACGATGCAATCATTGCCGGAAGTGGTGCAACCATTGAATGCGAACATAAAATTATTGAAGAAAACGCATTATCCAAAGAAGAAAGTCAATATTTATCAAACTACCTTCTTAAAAATAACATTCCAGCTAACTTTGAAAGCAGTAACGGCATCTATGCCACGCAATATACAAAAGATACGATGTTAAAAATGGTCGAAGAACAATGTGCGGGTAAAACCCAAGAAGAAAAGGCCAAACATGGCCTTACGATTCTTACAAGTCAAATTACAGTTGTCGACAACATTCAAGACTTAATCTACAATAAAGTATCTGTCATCGACAATGGAAAAACACCCTACAAAAAGATCCAACAAGATCTTTCGGATAAATATGATGTAATTCCTGCCACATTTGCGCCTTTAGGAAAAGAAAGTGGTGAAGTCACATCCTACCATATCAATAAAGCAACAGGCATGGATGCCGTAGTCAAATACTTTCATGCCGACATCAAAGATACCATTTCGATTGGAGATGGCTTTAATGATCTTCCTATGTTTAAAAAAGCACATCTAAGCATCGCCATGGGTAATGCGCCACAAGAAATCAAAGATAAAGCAGATAGGATCACAACATCCCTAGAGGAGGATGGTATTTATCATGCCTTTAAAGAATTGAATCTGATTTAATGCAAAGCTCTTTCAAGGGCTTTTTCTTTTACCTGAATCATATTTGATTATGGTTGTAAGTAAATCTGAAGATCTTTTCTTGATTACACAAACAGAACACTACATCCCTAATTTTGAGCATGATTAGAAACACTCAAAAGAAGGCAGGATACTCCTGAAAGCGCCCTGCCTGTATATTATAGCGTGTACTCTAAGTTATTTTACAAGTTTAAAACATTCTACAGAATAGATTTTTGTAAGATATTGCATTTTTCTATTCTAAATAAGAGCTTTAATCATGAAAATATACTTCTTTTCCAACAAAAAATCCATTTTGATTTAATTGTGATACTCTTTACCTTCAATCACAATATAATCATCGATTTCAATTTGATTTATTATTTTCATAAGCAATCCTAAAATAATCCAAATCGGCTTTATATTTATCTTGCGCCGATAGACAAGTATCTATCAGATAGCCTCTTTCATAATTCCACTATTTTAAACCACGATAATAAAACATTTTCAAATGATCATCGATAATAAAGGGAACTATATTATATTTCAAACATTCCTTGAATAAGATCAATCTTCCAACACGACCATTTCCATCTTGAAATGGATGGATACGCTCAAATCTTACATGAAAATCGAGTATATCTTCAAATGACTTTTCTTTTTTTTCATTATATTCTTTTAACGATTCCTTCATCCGTTTGGAAATCTCTTCAGGTAGTGCTGTATCCATTCCACACTCATCATTTAGTATCTTAGAGTCACATACACAGAAGCCTCACTTGATTTATTCTTTAACTCAGAAAACACAAAATACTTTTTAAATGAGTTTTTAATTTACCTTTAAGGTAAATTATACGTTGAATTTCAACCTTTTATAATATATAATCGAATTAACCTAATAGGTTAATGAGGTGATCCTTTGAAAGTGACATATAAATCAAAAAAATTAGAGAAGAGATGTACAATAGCACGTGAAACAATTAAAGTATATGGTGTAAATAAAGCAGAGCTAATTCATCAAAGAATTGATCAAATTAAAGCTGCAGATACAGTTGAACATCTAGTACAATATCACATTGGACGTTGTCATCCCTTACACGACGAAAACAACCAACGAAGGACAAGAAGAAACCAATATGCAATGGATTTAGGTCATCCGTATAGATTGGTTTTTGAAAAAATTGAGGAAGAGATTCAAATTGCAGAAATCCAATCAATTGAAGATTATCACTAACTTGTTTAGAAAAGGAGGAACAAACATGATTAGAAGTAACACTTATATTGCCACACCACCTGGATCAACTATCAAGGAACAATTAGAAGATAGAGGAATGACACAGAAAGAATTTGCTGCCAGACTTGATATGAGCGAAAAACATATCAGTAAATTAATTAATGGAGAAGTTATTTTAACTGCAGAAATGGCAGTTAAACTTGAAATGGTCTTAGGAATACCTGCATCTTTTTGGACTAATTTAGAATCAATTTATAGGGAAAAGTTGATAAAAATCCAACAGGAAAATGATATGGAAACAGATAAACAAATCGCAAAACAATTTCCATATAATGAAATGGTAAAATTAAACTGGGTTGAGGAAGCGAAAAGTATAGAAGAAAAAGTAATAAATTTAAGGAAATTTTTTGAAATAGTTAAATTAACTCTTCTTACAAATAATAAACTAACTCGAATTGCTTGTAGAAGATTAAATGAAACCACAAAGGCCGATTATGCTTTAATCGCATGGGCACAAAAAGCTAAACTTGAAGCAAGAAATCATACAGTAAAAAAAATCAATCTGGCGCTTTTAGAAAAAGAAATTCCTAAAATTAGAAGCATGACGATACAATCTCCGGATGAGTTTTGTAATAAACTAACGCAAATATTATCGAACTGTGGTATTGCCTTGATTTTTTTACCCCATCTAAAAGGATCATTTCTACATGGTGCGACATTTTATGATGGCAACAAAATTGTCATAGGTCTAACAGTACGTGGAAAAGATGCAGATAAATTCTGGTTTAGTCTATTTCATGAAATAGGACATATTTTAAAAGGTCATATCAATCAACTTGAAGGCACTTCACAACAAGATGAAAAAGAAGCAGATGAATTTGCATCAAACATCCTTATCCCACTAGATGAATTTAAATCATTTATTTCAGAAAAAAACTATACAAAATCCAATATTATTAAATTCGCAAATAAATCAGGAATAGATGCTGGAATATTAGTAGGAAGACTACAAAAAGAACATTATGTAAATTTTGACACATTTAACGATTTAAAAAAGAAATATAAAATAGTAAATATATAAAAAGTTCAGCAAAATTGCTGAACTTTTCATTTTACTCTTCTACGATTTCACTTAAACGATCAATACCCACTTGAATACGACGCAATGTTTCATCTTTACCTAAGATAAACGCAATTTCAATCGCTCCACCTGGAGTGAATTGTTTACCACTAACAGCTGTACGAACTGGCCACAATACTTGTCCATTCTTCATTTCCAATTCTTTTGGAAGAGCCAATAAACAATCATGTAAAGCTTCCATACTATCCCATTGATCAAATGCTTCTAAAGCAGCTTTGCTGGCTTTTAAAGCTTTTAAGGCAATCTCAGGATTTGTCTTCATCTTCTTATGACGATACATTTCTAAATCATAATCCACTAATGTATCAAAGAAATCAACACTCTCTTCGATTTGATTCAAGATATCAATACGAGGTTGAATGATTTTTGCGATTTCCTTTAAGTTATAAGGTCCATGAACCGCTTTTTCTAAGTATGGACGAACTGTTTCATAATAAGTATCTTCATCCATATTTCTTAAATAAACACCATTCATCCAAGTCAATTTATCAATATCGAAAATCGCTGGAGATTTAGAAATACGATGAATATTAAACACTTTGATCAATTCATCCAAAGTATAGATTTCCTGTTCAGTTTCAGGAGCCCAACCAAGTAAAGCGATATAGTTCATAATCGCATCTGGCAAATATCCTTTCGCAACTAAATCTTGGAAAGAAGCATCCCCATTACGTTTTGATAATTTGTGGTGCTCATCCTTCATTACAGGAGGTACATGCACATATGTAGGACGCTCCCATCCATATGCATCATAAATCAAGTTGTATTTAGGTGTACTTGATAAATATTCATTTCCACGAACAACATGAGAAATCTGCATCTGGTGATCATCAATAATGTTCGCAAAGTTATATGTTGGATATCCATCCGATTTAATCAAGATTTGTTCATCCAAAACATCTCCATCCACTTCAATACGACCATATACTTCATCATCAAAATATGTTTCACCCACATTTTTAATCGTTTGACGAATGACATAAGGTTCACCCGCATCTAATTTAGCCTGTACTTCCTCAGCACTCAAGTGCTTACAAGGATCAATGAACTTAAAAGAAATACCTAAGCTTTCAGCTTCTTTTCTTTGAGCCTCAATCTCCTCTTCACTACAGAAACAATAGTGAGCTCCACCTAATTTGATCAATTCTTCCGCATACCCTTTATACATAGGTAAACGTTCACTTTGAACATAAGGACCAAAGTCACCACCAATATCTGGTCCTTCATCCCAATTCAAACCACACTCTTTTAAAGTTTTATAAATAACATCTACAGCACCTTCTACTTTACGCTCTTGGTCTGTATCCTCAATACGCAATAAGAAGTCGCCACCTTCGTGTTTGGCAATTAAAAATTCAAATAAAGCCGTACGCAAATTTCCAATGTGCATATAGCCAGTTGGACTCGGTGCAAAACGAGTTCTTGTTTTATTCATAGTCTATATCATCCTTTCGCTCTTATTATAATAATACGAAACTAAAATTCTTTCAATACACCTAGAATCAAGTCTAGCTTTTCTTTTCGCGATAATTGTTTGATCCTATACTCCAATTTCATTGCCGAAGATTTAGAATCACACTCTTTACTATATACCAACCTGCAAGGTCTTCTTGCCCGCGTATATTTTGCACCCCTACCCAAATTGTGCATCTTTAAACGATGTTTTACATTTGTTGTATACCCCGTATAATACGTATTATCCTTGCATTCTAATATATAAACATAAGCCTTTGTATCCATATGCCTATATTAACACAAAAGTAAGACAAATAAATGCCTTACTTTCTTAGTTTTTTATTGATTAAATGTAAAAGAATCACAAGTGCAACTAATCCTAAAGTCACATAGATATTTCCATGATATTCAATCCCTGTTGGAACATGAATCTTTCTATTTTCAAACTCAAATACATTCGAATCCAATTTCTTTGAATCCACATACAATGAACCATCAACCACTTTTACACAAAGCACTCGATCCGATTTATCATATCCCTTTGGAGCCTTTGTCTCCTTTAAATACATTTCTTGATTGCGCATTAAAATCGAAATTGTACCACTTCCCTTATATGAAGCAATCTTTTCTTTACATTCCTTGTCTTTGTAGCTTGTAAATTCAATCTCATCTAAAATTTCCTGTTTCGTATCTTGATCCACCTTTTTTAGAATCAACTTTTCAAACGGACTATGCTTTGGATAAACTACCACACTATAAACAAGTTCATCCTCTTGCCATTGCGGAACACTAACTAACATTGGACGCATATTTTCATATCCACAAAGATCTACAGGATCTATAAAATACAAGCCTTGCTCAATATCTTCTACTTTGGCAATCCCTTTAGAATCTGTTTTAACATGTAAACCCTCCACATCTTTCTTTTGGATCTCATCACACAAATTTTCAATTTGTTCAGCATTGAATTCCACATTAAAATCCACATCTAAATCTTGAAATGCATCATTCAACACAAAATATCCATCTTCAAGTTTTGCGACTTGCACAAGCTTAAAATCCACATTTTCCTTCGATAAATCATCGATCGAATCTTGTAGTTCAATTGTGATTGAAGCAAGACTATTCGCATGGATTGGCATAATACTACATAAAAACATCATGATAAATAGAACTATTTTTTTCATCTTCTCACCACCTTAAATACAATCAAGAATACAACTGGAATGATTAGGAACAAAAATTCCCGCATCGAATACGATTTTCTTGGCTGATTCTTCTTTTTAGGAAATATACGCTTTGCCTTCACAACCAACCTTTTCGTATTGATACCATATGGCGTACATGTAACTAAACTTAAAAGATCTTGATCCTTTTCAATTGTCATATCCAAAATATCTTCTGGTTCTACCACAAAACTATCCACAACTTCATAAACCAAAGTTTTCTTACAAACATGAATATAGATTTGATCCTTTTTCTTTAATTCATCTAAACGCGTAAAAAGCTTTGCACTAGGCAAACCACGATGCCCCGTCAATATACAATGACTATTTTTACCTCCTACAGGTAAACTTGAGAATTCAAAATGCCCAATGCCACGATTTAATACTTCATCACTCGTACCATGATAAATGGCAAGATCAACATCAATGACTGGAATCTGGATGGTGGCCATGATTTGTGTGGAAGTAAAATTCAAAACCGTGTCATAATTTTCTTTTTCTTGATTCAAAAATAATTGTTGATTGTATAGTTCAGCATTTAAATACGCATCCTCTACAAGCTTTTCTTGCGTTGTATCCTCTTCAAGATAAAAACTTGAAATTACATTTTCCATGCGGCTTTGAAATACCAAATTTAAAAGGATTGGCAATACACAAAGTAAAAAGCCAAGAAAGAATAATAAATTATTCTTCCCTTTTCTTTTTACATACATAAACCATAATGCCTGCACCCGTAACCACACACAAAATTGTGCCAAAAGATCCTGTCACAGGAAGTTTTGTACCTGTTTTATTAATGACTTTTAAACCAATGATCGCATCCGACTGACTTACATTCAATGGTGTATTAAAACTTGAAGCCTCTAATTTCAACAAGCCATCTCCATTTGAACGATAGTTATTTCGATTCTCAACAAACTTAGGCGAAATCGTAAGCTCAATTGGCTTTTGCAACAATTGATATCCAGCCGGCGCTTTTGTTTCTTTTAAATAATACGTACCCTGATCTAAACCATAGATTTCAAATTCACCATTCTCATTGGAGACAATATCTTCACTTTGACCATCCGTAACGACATAGCCACTATCCGTTTTCTTCATTTTCACTTGATCACGCATAGCCGCATCACGATACATTTTAAAAGTAGCTCCTTTTAACTTTACATTCTTCTCATTACTCTTTAACCCATTCAATTGATATGTATAGCACACCACACAATCCCAAGGCGATTGTCCCTTCGATTCATTTTGTGGATCATTTGAGAAATTTACACGAACCTTATTTTCATATCCTCTTTTAGAAATTTTAGGTACCGCACTCTCATTCAAATAAGCCGTGTACGATAAAACTATAGAATCTCCTTTATTGATGTTAGGAATTTGTTTTAAATCTGTAAACGTAATTTTAAAGCCACGATCCGTTGCAGTATGTGTATACTTATTTTGAACAACGAATTGATCTTTGATTTTTAATCTCACACTATCTTCTCTTAAAGATAAACATGGATCCATTTCATCCTCAAACTCAAAGAAATATGTTTTATATCCACTCATATCTGGCACTTTCGATACATATTTAAATGGAATATCTTGATTGATCTCAAAATCACCCATATCATTCCAACCAATCGAATTGTCATCTTCATATACCTTTTTTTCAACACTTGGATAATCCGACTTGATCTGCATGACGACTTTTGGACTTGCCGTATTCACCATCGTCAATGAACTTGCACCATGTGTATTGATGACATTGGTAACTTCATCAATCAAATAAAATCCATATGCCAATTTATCAATCACAATATTCCCATTGACATCTGTACTTTCTACATGAATGATATACGAATCTAAGTTCATAATTGCATTTTGAACTTGCTCGATAAACTGACGATACTCACTTTGATTGTTTGAATTATTTAATGAGCGCATATAATCAAGCACATCTTGATCATCTACACTCCGATTCAATTTAGTACTTACAATTTGTTTGATTTTATAAGCATATACAGGATTTAATGTATAACTAGTAGAGGCATTATCACTTGAATTTTCTGCATCAAACAACTTATACATACGAAAAGTTTTTCCATTCATCGGCTGCTTATCATGAGCCTGAATGACAATACTTGCACTTCCCTCTTCAAGCATACAAATACCATTTGTGACTTCCACTCTTTTATCTTGTGCATATACAGGTGTTGTCACTAAAGACAACATCAACAATCCTGTATAAATCAAATTTCTTTTTTTCATTCCTTCTCCTTCAATTTCTTAGCCATCAAAAACATACCCATCACACTCATAAATAAAACTTTTGCACTACCCGTATGCGGAAGCTTCACCATTCTCTGATTGATAAACTCCATATTTATTGTTCCATTTTCATATAAACCATTTACTTTTTCTTGGTTGATATATACATCAAATTGGTTATTTACGGGCACAAAATCTGTGTTTAAACAATACACTTGTTTATTCACTCGATAACCTGCAGGAGCCTTTACTTCCTTTACATAATAGGTTTCCTTATTCTTTAAACCATCAAATACCACAACACCATCTTGCGTTGTCTTTTCTTCTAAACACTCTGTACATTTCTCATCTTTAAATAAGCCAAATACGGCACCATTTAAAAGTTCATTTCGATCATTCTTCTTTTGAATCTTTAATGAGAAAGGTTTCACTTTATTTTCCACTTTAATTACAGAATTGACGCCTGTAATACTTCCATTTTCTAGAACCTCAAATTCAATTGGATTTGCATCCAACACATACCCATCGATTGTTTTAAATTCTTGTAGCGTATGTTTACCACTTGAAAGAGCCACAAATTCAATTTCACCCTTTTCATTTGTAGTATCTTGCCCAATATAGAATGATCCATTCACAAAATGCTTAAAGGTCACATTCGACAACGGAATATCTGTACCTTCTTGCACCTTTACTAGTTTTAAGGAATTCGCTTTGTCCACTGCATTAAAATATTTAAAACTATTAAAATGTGTCGACATTACATTCTTTTCTTCAAGCTTTTGAACAAAGATTGTTGGATCTAATAAATAGCCTTTAGGAGGCACAACCTCTTGTACTGTAATCGTTCCTAGTGGTAAACAAACCATTCCATCCACATCTTTATAGAAGGCATCTCCACTAATTTTATGTGCATCATCCATTAAGATCTTTCCATCGGTATCTGTTTTCATTAGCCACGTACGCAATGGTGACTTATTACTTGATTCTTGATCATAAAACTTGAATTCATATTGCGCATCTTTTAAAGGTTTAGATTGATCATCCTTATCTTTTTTGACTAACATCAAATTCACAAGATTTGTATAAGGAACATCCGATACAGCCACTTCTACAACTTGAATGCTCTTTACGTCCACAGGATATACCGTATCATTTTTGGCATATCCCTTTGGTGCACTGATTTCACGAACATAATATTTCGCAACACTTAAATTCGAAATGACATTGGAATTTCCTTTTTCATCAAGAAGAAATTCACCCATCTTCTTAGTACAACCAGAATCACTGTATAAACCATACTTTGCATCTTTTAATGTATACATTACATTGTTTGTGCTTACATCACTTAATCGACTGCTCTTTTTAATTTGAACACTTCCCTTAGGACTATTTACACCATATGCCAATTTTTGAATGCTCGTCATGACACCTTGCCAGTTATAAGCTTGTCCTGCAACATCGACAAAATACACATCATAACCACTTGGTTCCGCTTTTGAAGTGACTTCATTCCATAAGGCACTGACCGCATTATTCCAGTGATATCCATTGGAAAGTGCCTTACTGATACAATTTGACGAATAAGCATTCGAAACCAATTCATCCGTTAATACAATGGCAGCACTTTCGCCATAACGACTCGTCAATATATCACCTGGCCCGTTATAGCCATAATATAAACATTTTTTCAAATTCGCATTACTTACTAAATAAGGATCGGATGTAACACTTCCACTCGATGGGCTGGCATTCAATCCTTGTGCACAAAAGGCATAGTGTGAATTCGATAATTGATATAGACAATTGGCAAGATAATGTCCATTACGATCTGTATAGCGATGATGGAAAACATTTGTGACACTTTGAGATCTAGCCATCATAAAACTAGAACTTGATTCGAATCCAGCACTATATCGATCGAGTATCATCAATCCATTTTGCATCAAATATGCATCGGCATACTCATCATAGAAATACTCTTCTAAAATATAGTTTTCATCACAATAGTCGACTAATCCATAGGTTTCTGCCTTTTCTTTTCGCAGCTGAATAAATTCAGGCGTATTTACATTTTGCTTACTATATTCATCCATCATCTCCATTTCTTTTTCACTCAAACGATATGTTGTTGATTCATTGGCATGCACCATTGTCAAAGAAAGAAACAACACCATAAGAATACTCATACATATATAAATCTTCTTTTTCATTTCTTCACCCCCTTGTTTATATACTCTTTTCTTCTCACCTATAATTGTGACAAGCCAATGTGAAAACAACGTGAATTTCCATCAATTTCAAACGATTGCACCTATCTGATCTAAAACGCAAAAAAACAAGTGCTTTACATGAAAAAACACTTGTAAAAAAATAACCAATAGTGTATTATAAATAGGCACATTGGGGTATAGCCAAGCGGTAAGGCATCAGACTCTGAATCTGACATTTCCTTGGTTCGAATCCAAGTACCCCAGCCATGCCTAGTACAGAGAAGAGATTCTCTGTTTTTTTTTTGCATTTCCGACACTATACCGACATTTATTCCGACATTTATTCCGACATTTTCAAATTTATTTCCGACATTACCGACAAAAAAACACCTATCAAATAATGACAGATGTTTATACAATTACTTTATCACAATCCAACGACCATCTTTTTTATTTCCAATTCGCTCAATTCTTCCAATTTGTTTAAGCCTTGTTAAAGCACGTTCAACAGTTCTTTGGCTTAAGCCTATTTTTTCAGACATTTTTAATGCTGAATCATCTGGATTTGTTAAAATAGCTTTCAAAACTTTTTCTTCTGAGGGTTTTAACAATGCATGTTGCACAGTATTTAATTCTTGAACAATTGTTTTATTTGATTTTTCCATCACTTCTTTATCAAAATGAATTGTACATTTAATATAATTATTCTCAATTTCAAACGCCTCTTCACCATAACGCTCTACAATTGTTGGAATACCATGTCCTGTATGTTCTACAAGTCCCATACTCAAAAAAATACGCATTAACGTAACATTTCTAGGTTTACTTATCCCTTCGAAAAACTGTTTTTTTGTCATACCATTTGGAAGCCCCCCATGCGATAAAATTTCAATACGATCACTAAACATAGATATTTGTGGTTCTGTAATCGTCCAATCATTATGCACCAATGCATTCAAAATTGCTTCATTCACACAATCAATGTCGTATAAATATGTATCAACACGAGGGCGCACTGTCGTATCTGAAATACAGATGTTCTCAGCAATCAATCGATTCTTAATTTTTGTATAAGAAGTTAATAGACAACCATACCCAAAATTACTAGTTTCTGAAATAGAGGCTTTATTCGACCCATGAAATTTCACAAAAATCAATGGAATATTATTTCGGTCTGCCAATAATTCTCCTAATAAGTTATATTCACCATTTTGATTTCTTAAATTTAGATTCTTTTCAAAAGAATTATTATCTAGAACATGATATCCTTTTTCCGCATAATAAATCTTCAATTCTCTAAAACTCAGATCTGCCATACTCGATTTCTTTTTCAACATATATTCATTATCTATGAAATTTTGTTCATATCGAATCTTAATTTGTTCAGGAGTCATTTCTTTACATGCGGTTCCAATTCGAATGATACAACCATTTGACGAAAAACCATATTTTTTTTGACAATAAATATTGCGAACTCCCTTTGAGATATTCAAAACAATTAAAGCTTTTTTTTCATCAAACCGAACTTCTGTTGTAATCTCATCTTGCGGGTTTGGTTCAATCTGCCCTGTAATGACATCCGATATTTTTCTTAAAGTTTCATCTAATTTATCAACTCCAACTACAGTACCATCATCTTTAACACCTACAATTAAAGTTCCACCATCCGAATTCAAAAAAGATACTATTTCTTTAGCAATTGAATCTGTATATTTTTCTTTTAATTCCATAGTTTGTGTTTCATAATATTTAACCATTTATATCACCCAACTAAATTATATTGTTTAACCGTCATTTATTCAATATTACCGTCATAATTTTGTCGGTATAACACTAAAAAAAGAGAGCCTAGGCTCTCTATATGTGTGAATTAACGATTGAAGAAGAAATTAGGAATTTGTTCATCATTCGAGTTGTTTTCAACACTAGTTACAACACCTGAATTTACAGGAGCCTGAACTTTTGGTTCTGTAAATAATGCATCATTCGCAACTTGTTTGATGACTGGTTCAGTACGTCTTTTACGTTGTTTTTCTTTTGGTTCTTCAAATCCTGTCGCAATAACAGTAACGATAATCGCATCACCTAATTGTTCATTGATTGCGATACCGAAGATGCAGTCAACATCTCCACCAGCCGCATCTTGGATTACAGATACAGCATTTTGAGCATCAAATAAGCTAACTTTGTCACCACCAGTGATATTTACGATAGCTGATTTAGCACCAGAAATTTGTGCTTCCAATAATGGAGATTGGATTGCCTTTTCAGCAGCAGAAATTGCTTTGTCTTCTCCTTCTGCCATACCAATACCGATCAATGCACGTCCTTGGTTTTGCATAACGCTACGAACATCCGCAAAGTCTAAGTTAACCAATGCAGGAACCGCAATCAAATCAGAGATTGTTTGAACACCTTGACGTAATACATTATCTGCAGCTTGGAATGCTTCTTCGATTGGTTTACGTCCAATCACATCCAATAAGTTGTCATTTGATACTATGATCAATGAGTCAACATATTTTTTCAATTCTTCAATACCATCTTTTGCATTATTTGCACGACGACGACCTTCAAAAGTGAATGGACGAGTCACAACCGCAACTGTTAAAGCACCTTCTTCTTTAGAAATCTTTGCGATTAATGGAGCAGCACCAGTACCTGTTCCACCACCCATACCAGCAGTGATAAATACCATATCGCTTCCTTTTACTGATTCGCGAATTTCAGCTTCACTTTCTTCAGCTGCTTTACGTCCATATTCTGGATTACCACCAGCACCTAGACCTTTTGTAGTTTCTTTTCCTAAAACGATTTTATTATCGCAAGGAGAATTTTTCATTACTTGTACATCTGTGTTGCAGATATAGAAATCAACACCTTTAACCCCATCAGCAACCATGCGGTTAACGGCATTGGATCCACCACCACCAACACCAAATACTTTAATATTTGCTACTTGATTAAATTCAGTCATATAATATTTTCCTCTCTTTTTATTCTTCTTCCGCTAAAATAGCGTTCTTTAATTTCTTTGTAAATCCACCTTCAACACTTGATGCCTTTTGATTGATTGAATCAATACTTGCTTCCAATTCATTATTGTTAGCACTGATTCTGTCATCATGGTGAATACGATTGATATCTTGCCAAGCATATGCCATACCTAAGCCACATACAAACGCACCATCTCTTGCACCAATTGCTTGTTCTTGATAGATCATTGCACTCGCATTGAATGATTTATCTAAATCCTTCAATACAGGAATATTACTTCCTTGTCCGGTAATGACATATCTAGATTTTCCTTGGCGAACAATTGGTAAACATGCATCATTGACAGCTGCAATCCATTGACGAATACGAGGTAAACAAGCTTTCGCAAGTTCATTTGCCGTAATCTCAATACGCATATCTTCTCTTTGTTCAATATAAATGATCACATCACTATTTTCATCTTCTTGACCTGAGAAAATATTTTGCAACAATCTGTAACATACTTCATCACTCAACTTATATTTCTTTTGAATATCTTCAATAAACCATAAATATCCAAAATCCAATGTTGTACAAGTCATCAAACGACCTGTGCTAAACAAAGCTAAAGTAGAATGATTCTGTTCCAAATCAATTTGAATTGTAACTCTTTCTGTACTCTGTGCTAAAGCAGCTGTTTCCTGACCAATCGCAAATGAATCTAAACATAGATCTAAGATTTCAAGATTTGCCTGCTCAACACAACGAGCATATGAATAAATCGTTTCCTTATCTGCATATAATAAATCTACATCCATCATGAAATCTTCACATTCCTGATTCAATGGAAGCTTTTGACTTACTGTACCATTTACTTCATAAGTAACCTTATTCGCATTTACAAATTCTACATCCTCATTCAATCGTTTTTGAATCGCGTTTTTATATCCTTGCTGAATATGGAATAAACGAATGTTCTTCGTTCCATCTTCAATTTGTACACGTACCTTTTGTGAGCTACGCATTACATTTACACTAGGAACAGCCAATAATACACGTTCAATTCGGTATCCTAAAGCTGCCTGTGCATTCGTTATAGCTTGACGAATGGCTGTAACAATAGCACTTTCATCGACAATCTTTTGATTTTTATCTACACCTGAACAAGCAACTCTTTCTGTTCTTAAAACGTTGTAACGAGCTTCAAATATCTCTAAAACGATAAGACGAATCTCTTGATCAGCAATTTCGATAGCCGCATAAACTCTTTTCTTACTCATTCGACGTCTCCTTTTTACATACTACTTAACAATAATACCATAATTGAATTAAAAATAGAAGGCTAGTCTTTAAAATCAAATGAGAAAAAAACAGGAGTATCCAAGCCTAGGATACCCCTATATTGTTAATTTGCCTCCAACATTTTAAATGCTTTTTCCTTAAATCTTTTCTTACACAAATAATAATCCACCAATAAAATAATCAATGAAAAATCTACCTGTACAGGAAAGAACATTTTAAACAAAACACAAAGAAGTAAAGATAAACCATCCAAATAGATAAAGTCACGAACTAGATTATATCTTCTTAAAGTACGATACTTTGTACGAACATTGATAAATGAGAATACGAATGCTAGACAACCAACAATCGCATCCACACTAAAATTAACAACATAACTCGAAAACAAGACGGCCTTTAAAAAGAACAAAGTCAAAGTCACACTCATCACAAGCATCATGTTACAAATCTTTAACTTTTCATCATCCCGACAAACCATCTTTTCCGCATGTTTTTTAAAAGAAGAACTCTTAGAAAATTGACGATACAAACGATCGATCTTCTTATCAAAATCATCCTCTTTTTTATTTTGGACAATTTCAATCATCAATTCCTTTTTCGCATCGATCAAATCCGACTTCTCTATTCTTTGAACAACTACTTCTCTAGACATACCGATTCAGCTTCATCGATCTGCACATTTGTTTCATAGAATTCCTTCAATGCGATAATCGCATATTCCGTATCCTTAACACCGGCTGTTTCAAAACATGAGTGCATTGCAAGCTGAGCTAAACCAAAATCAACCGCATGAATACTTACCTGCGTATTTGATAAGTTACCAAGTGTAGAACCTCCAACACTGTCACTACGATTCGCAAAACTTTGTACTGGCACATTTACATTTTGACAAACCCCTGTAAATAACGCACGACTAAACGCATCCGTTGTATATTTCTGGTTTGCACTTTCCTTAATGACAATACCACCATTCATTGTGACATAGTTAACGGCATCTGTCTTTTCAGGATGATTTGGATGAAGTGCATGTGCATTGTCACAACTTACTAAGAAAGTTTTTGCGATAGCCTGATAATACTCTTCTTCTGTTTTATGTAAACCATTATTGATACGGTGCAATACATCTTTTAAGAAAGTAGACATAGCTCCTTGCTTTGTATTTGAACCCACTTCTTCATTGTCGAAGCAACAATATACATTTACACTCTTCTCATTTTCAGCCTCCATAAAAGCCTTCAATGAAACGAATGCACATTGTAAGTCATCCAATTTAGGACTTGAAACAAATTCATTTTCCAATCCCCAAACTAAACCTTTTTGACGATTGACTAAGAATAAGTCTTTACCTAAAATATCCTCTGCCTTAACACCTAATTCATCCGCAACCATCTTGTCAAAAGCACCCTTTTTAAGTGCACCACAAGAGAACATTGGACATAAATCGATTTGACGATTATATTTATAACCATTATTCACTTCACGATTAAAGTGAATAGCCACATTTGGAATCATCAAAATATCTTTATCGATATATAATAATTTAGATTCAATCTTCGAACCATTACGAACAAGCACACGACCGGCAACACTTAAAGGACGATCAAACCAAGTATTATCGATCATACCACCATAAGCCTCTACATCTAGACGCAAATATTCTTTTGGTCCTTCAAGTTCTGGCACACTCTTTACTTTATAAGTTGGAGAATCCGAGTGACTTGCACACATTTGGAAATGATAAGAATCTAGATCCTTACCCACCTTAAACGCAATCAAACTTGAGTGGTTACGAATTGTATAATATTTTCCACCCTCTTTAACATCCCAAGCACAAGATTCAGGAAGATATGTAAATCCATCTTCTTCTAAATAAGTACGAATCGTTTTGATTGAATGAAACATACTTGGACTTGATTCAATAAATTGAATTAATTCATTTGAAATTTCTATTGTATTCATTATAAAAACATCTCCTCAACTATATATAATTATCCACAAATATGAAGAAAAGGCAAAATTAATTTTTTGCCTCTTTTTTCTTGATTGCTGGTAAAATCAAACCTAAAGCTGTTAATACAACTGGTGTGATAATATTTAAGACTGTTGTATACATATCTCCTGCTTTATACATACCAAGTAAGCAGCAAGCAGCCGTTAATACAAAGCACCATGCACCAAATACAATCGCAACTGTGTTATTCTTCACAAATTTATAGTCACGGTGGAAAATATCTGTTTTCTTACGCAACATAACATAAGCGAAGAATACCCATAAGTAACGCATTGGCATTGTTACTGAGTTTAACTGCGTCAACTGACGAAGTACTGTATCTGCATTTGGAACTAAAGCCTGAGCCAAGATGATTGCACCTGCAAGAATATCAACCATGATGATACCATTTGAATAAGCACCTGCATCATTTTTGTGCAACAACTTAGTTGGAATATATTGACGAGCATCTTCGTTATCCAATAACATTCGTAATGGAGCATCGATACTAATTACTAATGTAGAGAATTGTCCAATACAGTTACAAGCTGCATAAATAATCATCAACACATTACCCATACCATAGTATTCACCTAATCTTTGGAATGCCCAATAAGAACCATTCGCATTGTATGAGTCAAAGTTCGCATCGATTACAGCTGGATCAAACATCATACCCATTGCGATTGTACCAAAAATAGCACAGATGATAACCATGATAGCCGCAAAAATCATACTCTTAGGGAAACCTCTTGAAGGATCTTCAACTTTATTTACATAAGGCGAAATCTTTTCACATCCACCAACCGCAAAGACTAAGATTGACAATGAACTGAAATATTTCCAGTCAAATGTTGGAATTAAGTTTTTGAAGCTGAAATCCATAGCTAAATATCCACCATTTGGATTGATTGCTGGTGCTGCAAACATCATTACGATATAAAGAATACTCATAACGAACATACTAGAACCAGCGATTGTTGCCATCTTCTTCAATGGATTTAAACCACGACTTGCTACATAACTGAATAGTAATAATACAGCCAATGTCGCAAACTGAACAGCTTTTGTGTTAAAAGATGCATAAGTTTCTGAGTTTTGGAAGATCATCCAGCTTAATGCTTTTAAACCACCAGAACCCTTTGAAGCAATGTACGTAATGTGACATGCCCAATAAGTCCAACCTGCATAGTATGCAGCCTTAGGACCTGTTGTTTCGTGAATCCAAGAACTTACACCTCCACCTGAATTTTTGAATGCTGAACCTAACTCACCTACCATTAAAGCATAAGGTACGAAGTAAAGCGCAAACATCAAAATCCAAGAAAAGATAACTTGAATTCCGTTGAAGTACATAAATCCGTTTAGTACGTTTCCAAATCCCCAAAGTGTAGAAAAGCACATAAACGCAAGTGTGTACCACTTCATTTTTTGTGAATCATTCATTTTACTCTCTCCTCTTTCACTGTATATATAATTTTCATATATAAAAATGGTTTTGTCAACTCCCATTTATATGGCCTACCAAAAAAAGCGCCTATAATAGACGCTTATTCTAAAGTTACCTCAATCTTTGTATCTGTGGAAATCGTAGTATCCTCTTCAACATTTTGACTTGTTACTTTACCATAACCACTCGTTTTTATACCAATCCCCGTCAACTGCCAGAACACCGTAATATCCTTACGCGTCCAACCCGTCATATTTGGCATTGTGATCTTACTGCCATTTGTCAACACAAAGATGCGATCATTTGAATTGATTGTGATATTCGCATCTGGATATTGACCCACTACACTTATACCATCCCCAATTACTTCAAAATGCACTTTTTTATCTTTCATCTTCTCATGTGCATAATCAATCGTATGATTCACTAAACTTGGCATCGAATAACTCTCCCACTTCTCATACATATCTTGTGTCTGTGTTGTAGGTGTTGTCGAAACACCATATGTCTGCAACGTATCGCGCATGATCTTTTTAAATGGCTCTGCCGAATACGAAGTAATATTTGTGGAAACCAAACCATAATACACCATGACCTTTGGATCATTTGCAGGCGCGGCTGCCATGACACTTGAAGTATGATAAGCCGGATCATATTTACCTAAGTTTTCATTATAGATCTGTGCCGTTCCCGTTTTCATCAATAGATCGATACCATCCATTTTAAAACGATGACCACTCGCTCCTTCATCCGTTACATGCGACATCAATTCCTGCACTTCTTTTGCGCTTTGAGATGATATTGGCGTACCCACAGCCTTTTTCTTATACTTCTTTACAGTCTGTTTTGTATCACTATCTACAACCGAATCAATGACATAAGGACGCATCATTGTTCCATCATTAAAAATGGAAGTATAAGCCTGACAAAGCTGCAAAACTGTAATTGAACTTGCCTGACCAAATCCAGTCGACAAATAATCGGTTGGAAGTCCCACATTCTTTACACCTAAAGACTGCGCTACATAAGGCGTATTTACCTTTTGAAAGAATCCAAACTTATCTAAATAATCACAATACTGGCTATAATTGACATAATTAGCCAACAACTCACAAATCCCCACATTACTTGAGAAAGCCAAGCCTTGATCAAATGTGATCGTACCAAAATCTTCATCTAAGGCATCGGCAATATATGGATATGGCGTCTTAGTACCAATCGCAACACGAGAAATCTTTGCGGTATTTGGATCATAGTTATACCAAAATTGATACGATGAAAAAGTTTGATTATAAGGATACACATTTGTATCCATCGCAATCGCATATGTAAATGGCTTCATTACCGAACCAGGCTCATACGTACTTGTACTAATCGCATCTTGATAGCTAGGAATTTCTTTATGTTCATTCTGATCAAATGTAGGATAGCTTGCCCAAGCCAAAACTTTACCTGTTTCCACTTCCATCACAATACACCATGCTGATTTCGCATTTTCATTTTCCATCGTAGCCTGCAATTGACTTTCAACCGTCGACTGCAAACTTGAATCTAATGTTAAAACAACATCATTTCCATTTTTAGCTTGTTCAATCACTTTCGTCGTACCCGGAAGCTTAGAACCATCCACTGTCTGTTGATATTGTTCCGAACCATTTTTCCCCTTCAACAATTCATTTAACGATAATTCAAGTCCCATCTTGCCTTCAATTGATTGCGTATCTTCATCAAAAGCTGCAAATCCAACAAGATTGGAAGAATAAGGAGTGGCAGGATAATAACGAGATACCGCATCAATAAAGCCAATACCATCAATCTTTAATTTTTTGATTTCCTTCATGGCACTTTTTTTGATACGCTTCGTACCCGTACCCAATTCCGTTTGCGATTTTCCCGCCTTTTTTGCCGACTTCATAATTTTAATAAGCGTCTTCTCATCCACTTCATCACCTAATACACTCTTCAATTTTTTGGCCGTAGACTCAATATTCTTTACATAATTCGGATTCCCATTGGCATCTACAACTCCCGAATCTAAATAGGCAACGATTGTGTAGGCTTTACTCTGTTGTGCAATGACAGTATGATTACGATCATAAATCGTTCCTCTTTTTGCCGTAACTGTCTTTTCCACAATACTCGATGCGATACGTTTATCCAATACATCTTTTTGCGACCATAAATGCCTATGTGTGACCATAGTGAAAAGAACATTAGCTACCACTAATGTTCCAATAAATGCCATCCGTAAAATCATTTTAAAGAGTTCATTATTACTTTTTCGAACCGACATTATACATCACCACTCCATCTAGTCATTCATTACATATATATTATTTTCATTATCAGAGACTTCATTGTCAAGCATTCCTAACAATCTGCCCTTTTCCTGTAACGTATTGACTTCGTTTTGGAGCTCTTCTACAGTTTGTTCCTTTTGAGCAATCTCACTAGTCAATTCACTTTCTTGAACCGAAAGCGAAAGATTCATCGAACTTACATATGTTTTTGATGCGAAGTAGAAGACCAATGACAACACAAATAAAGTTAAAACAAGTGCACCTGTTAAATTAAACTTTCTTTGCATATGCATCATCCTTTCTTCTCTATCCCTCTTAGTTTTGCGCTATGCGCCCTATTATTCATTTCTAATTCTTCACTACTTGCTAAAACCGGTTTTCGATTTACCAGCTGATATTCTAAATTTTCTGTCCCCACTTGTGGCAGCCTCTTATTGACCTTTTTGGCAACGGCCACCTCTTTAAAAATCTCTTTTACAATTCGATCCTCTAAAGAATGGAATGTAATAACCGCCATTCTTCCATGTGGATTCAACATCGTTAATCCATCATGCAATACAGTCTCTAATTGTTCTAATTCATGATTTACTTCAATACGAATTGCCTGAAACGTTTGTCTCGCTGGATGCCCCTTCTTTCTTAAAACAGCCGCTGGAAGCGCCGATTTAATCACATCCACCAATTCAAATGTCGTTTCGATTGGTGCAGTTTCTCTAGCCTTACAAATCTTGTCAGCTATTTTTACCGCAAAAGGCTCTTCGCCATAACGCTTTAAAATACGAATCAAATCTTCTTTATCATACGTATTCACTACAACATAAGCATCTAATTCTTGTGATTGATCCATACGCATATCTAAGCGTGCATCCCAACGATAGCTAAATCCCCTTTGTGCATCATCGAATTGCGGGCTTGATACACCCAAATCCATAAATATACCATCCACAAAATTTACACCACGCTTAGCTAATTCACTCTTTAAATTTTCAAAAGGAGAATGAATCAAAGTAAATTGATCTCCAATTGCCTTTAAACGCGGCATGCTTTCATCAATCGCATTTTGATCACAATCAAACGCATATAAATGTCCACTTGTTAAACGTTTCAAGATTTCACTACTATGTCCCCCTCGACCTAGTGTGCAATCTACATAGATCCCATCTTCTTTTATTTGTAGCATGTCAATCGATTCATTCAATAATACACTAATATGTTCCATTCATTACTACCCCATAATTTCTGATAAGTGTTCGGCCGCTTCTTCAAAAGATGCACTCTGCTCTTCTTCTAAAGCTTCCCAGCGTTGTTTAGACCAAATTTCCAAATGGTTCGCAACACCTATAATCAAACATTCTTTTTCAAGAGAAGCCAAGGCGATTAAAGAGGATGGAATTAAAATTCGACCCTGACTATCCATTTCACATTCTGCTGCTTTTGACAACATCATACGCTGATACATACGTGCGTCTTTATTTGTCGAAGGCAAAGTTGATAGCTTTTGATACACTTGCTGCCACTGCTCTACCGTATATACATACAGGCATCCATCAAGTCCTCGGTTTACGACAACATGTTCACCTAGTTCCTCACGAAACTTTGCTGGCATAATCAATCGCCCCTTACGATCTATGTTATGCGCGTATTCTCCCATGAACATGTGTCTTCACCCCCACTCTATGACACAATATGCTACTTTGTACCACTATAATACATCATTCTATCTAAAAACGCCACAAGATTATCAAAAATTGTACTAATTTTTTTATTTCATAGTTAGTCAAATAATAACCTCATATTTAACCCTCATTTGTTGTTTGATTGCGCTTACACGCCTATTTTTAGCGATTTTCTTTTGACAAACATATACACTCTGATATAATTCGAACGTACAAGGGAGAGATGATATGAGTTTTCTATATTTTATTTTGGGACTTTGTCCCATTTTGTGGCTAATATTTGCGCTAACCGTACTTGGATGGCCCACATATAAAGCTGCCTTTGGTTCTTTAATTATTTCTGCACTATTATCTATAGCGATTTGGCAACAAAGTTTTCTAAATACGATTAGTGCTTGCGGGGAAGGTTTCTTAATGGCCCTATGGCCTATTATTGTTGTGATTATCGCAGCTGTATTTACATATAATTTGTCATTACGTACACGCGGCATGGAAATCATTAAACAAATGATTACCAGCGTTTCAAGTGATAAACGAATCTTAGTCTTATTAGTTGCATGGTGTTTTGGAGGATTTATGGAAGGTATGGCCGGTTTTGGAACTGCCATTGCCATTCCTGCAAGTATGCTTGTAGCTTTAGGTTTTGAGCCTTTATTTTCATGCTTAGTCTGCTTGATTGCCAACGGTGTTCCTACTCCATTTGGATCTATTGGTATTCCAACCGTTACTTTGGCAAATTTAGTTGGACTTGAAAATACCCAATTGGCATTTACCCAGACACTTCAATTAGCTCCATTTATGTTGCTATGTCCATTCTTAATTGTCATGGCAACAGGAAAAGGCGTTAAGGCATTTAAAGGCGTTACAGCTATAACTTTAGTATCAGGACTTAGTTTCTTGATTCCACAAATGATTGTCGCTAAATTTGTAGGTGCTGAACTTTGTGTTGTTGTGGGAAGTGTATGTTCATTATTATGTACAATTCTATTAGGTTCAAAAGTTAAGCCAAATCCAGAATATGAAATGAAGCTAGAGACAGCCGAAAAAATTACTGTCAAAAAGGCATTGACAGCTTGGTCACCATTTATCTTTATTTTTATCTTCTTATTATCCACTTCAAAATTAGTAGCTCCAGTCAATACATTCTTATCTCAATTCGCATCATCAGCTACTATTTATACAGGAGAAAATCCAAGCACAATGACATTTACTTGGATCAACACACCAGGTGTATGGATCTTCTTATCAGCTATTTTGGGTGGTTTGATTCAAAAAGCTACATTTAGAGATTTTAAAGTGGTATTTATTGCCACAATCAAACAAATGTCACAAACCATTATCACAATGTTATGTGTACTTGGATGTGCTAAAATAATGGGATATGCAGGTATGATCGCAAGTATCGCATCCTTTGCGATTGCCGTAACTGGAAGTTTCTATCCATTCTTTGCTCCATGGATTGGATGTTTAGGAACATTTGTGACAGGATCAGGAACAAGTTCAGGCGTATTATTTGGTGCCGTACAAGAAAGTGCTGCTCAAAGCTTGCATGCCAATCCATATTGGATCGTCGCATTAAATTCACTAGGTGTTGCTGCTGGTAAAATGTTATCACCACAATCCATCGCAATTGCACTTAGCAGTGTAGATGGACAAGGACAAGATTCAAAACTATTATCAAAAATCTTACCATATGGTGTTGCTTTCATTATCGCAATGAGTTTTGTGGCTTATTTTGGTCAGAAGTTCTTCTAGTTAAAAGAAAAAAAACATGGCTTAAGGAAAATTCCTTAAGCCATGTTTATTGCCTGTACAGCTACACATCCAGGACCTCCCTGCGTAATAAATGCAGGAGATAAAGGATAAATTACAACTTTTACACCTTCAAATGTTTCATTGATTTTCTTTTCAAACATCATTGCCAATTCTTCATTAAACGCATGAGAAATGTAGAATGTATAATTTGAATCAAAACCATTATTTTTAAAATCTTCAACCACCATATTGACAGCCTTTTTATAAGTACGACTTACGCCAAATTTGTCTAAACCCATGCCATCTACGCCTTTTTTCAAAATTGGAATTAATTTTAATGCGCCACCCAAAGTAGCAGCTTTGAAAAATCAAAAGAGACCACATGGAATATTATGGGTGTTGTGCTCTTAAATAATGAAGAAAATCTACAGGAACTAAATAAGACTCTTCCTGCATACGACTTTGTACGATCATCATCACGATATCTTTGCTAGTCGCACCATTATTAGCCATTTCTAAAGCCGTATCCACAATTAAACGATGAGGTCCACATAATGTTTGTGAATCTACTACATGAACTAAATCTGGATTGTCACAAGAATTTTTAGCCATCATAGCCGTTTGATACGTACCACTCAGTCCAGATGCCATTGCGATATCAATGACTTCATCTCCATCTTTAGTCAATTCATTATATAAGTCTATCTTTTCACCTAGACTTGGCTGTGATGTTTTTGGAATCCTGTGCTCTTC
>ENA-ORRO01000255-ORRO01000255.1-human-gut-metagenome-genome-assembly--contig:-NODE-255-length-47322-cov-5.609876_pt1 | contig 47322 bp, 27 predicted proteins | sample MGYA00242176_ERZ509136 | MGnify/ENA primary metagenome ERZ509136 (study PRJEB26280, sample SAMEA2338644) | human gut metagenome | biome: human gut; feature: human-associated habitat; material: faeces...
TTCATCAGTAATATTACGGCTTTTATTATAACATTTTAATACATATGACATAATCAATTAATTAAAGTTTTCTAATTTTAATATTGTAGTTGATGGTATTACCTGCAAGACATAAGGTATTATAGTTTCTTTTAAATATTTTTTGAAATATTCATTATCAATGTTATTCTGAATAATGAAAACTTTACTATTTAATTTTAATCCTTTTTTAACAATGTATTCATATCCATCAATTGTTACCTTATACACAACTGAATATTCTTTACCATCTACTACATCATATTTAATCACTACCTTGTCATTTTCTACTGTATATTCAATTTCATCAATTGATACTTTGCCATCTTTAACCGTGTATTCAGTTCCATCAATTGTTACCTTGCCATCTTCAACTGGGTACTCATTTGCTAATTTACCATCTACAACTGTGTACTCTTTATCATTAATTGTTACCTTACCATCTACAACCTTGTATTCAGTTCCTTCAACTGTTACCTTATACACAACTGTGTAATCTTTACCATTAATTGTTACTTTATTGTTTACACCAGTATAGACAATTGTTACCTTACCGTTTTCGACAGTATACTCAACACCATCTATAGTTACCTTACCATCTACAACTATGTATTCTTTACCATTAATTCTTACCTTACCGTTTTCGACAGTATACTCAATTGTTATTTTATTTATTAGTTCATTTCCACTGTTATTTTTAGTTTTTATTGCATTATGTGTTTTATCATCATTACTAATTGTATTTATATCAAATTTAAAATTAACATTATTACGATCTTCATAATTTGGTATAATGTTTAATTTATATTCAAATGGTTTACTTATCTTTTCAACGTAATCTTGGCCATTATCATAACGCCCATAACCTATATGAGGATTGTTACCAAGATTTGTATTAATAATATCATACAAATATCTTGCCCTATCTGCTTCTTCGGTACTTCTTTTATCTAACTTGTCTTTACTTATATTTTTCCATTTATCAATTTTTTCGGTATCGTGGTTGTTGCTCTCAAAATAGAAAAAATGTGTAACGTTACTTCCATCAGAGTCATATGTTATTGGATAATCTTCAAGATTAACAACGTAATATATATCACCCTTTTTGACACTCATTGAAGAAACCTGTGTAAGAGATTTAATATCAGCAACTACATTAAGATAGGAAACAGTTTCTAAATGTTTATTCTTATAATCCTTGCCGTCATCATAATTACCCCATCCACCTTTTCCTTCGAAATATACATCATTAGCATATATTTCATTTTTATCATAAAAAGGTATTATATAATTTTCTCCTTTGAAAAATATTGTATTTAACGTTACATTAGAAAATGCTGTAATTACAGTGTCGTAATCACCATTACCATTTTCAGTCCAAGAATACCTTTCATTTACATCCCGATATAGATCTTCTAAATCATCAGTATCTTTCTTTGCGTCAGCAATATAACACTGTTCTTTTAAAGTATAATCTACATCACGTCCTAAACCAAATAATGCCATTACCATTTCAATAGATTCTTGTGTACCTTTACTACTAAATATACGATTAGTTGACAACAATAATCTTTTCATAAATTCTATATCAGCAGTAGCAGTATTCACACTATCAACATTAGTTGCATTATACCATTTAATATTATTTTTATTAATAAAATCATCTTCATTTAAACTAATAATACCACTATTATTGACAACATCTGGTGATATAATAGATTTAGTATCCCACCCTAACATTTCGGCTTTGTCAGAAAGTAGAGCCAATGGCATATTATTGAAACCACTGTATGATACATTATTACTGTATTTAATACCATCTGAATGATTCTTAATATCATCAAATATTCGACCAATTAAATGCAGTATCTTTTGCATCATATTACCGCCATCAATATTATCTTGTTCTTCACCGTCAACATAATCACGAGTATAAGTCCAGTCGAAATTTTTAATTGCCTCATGGGTCATTCTACCATATAGGTTATCACACCATAACTCGTCATATATCGTTGCCATATTTAGTAATTTTTCAATAAAACTACCATATTTAGCGGTTTCTATATCAGGGCAATAACCACATACCGTAGGCCAAGTATAAATACGGTTAACATATTTATATGATAAATCTCCCTCTACAGGTGTAATAAAAGTATTAGAATATAGTGGTTTGCTTTTTCTATTCAATAATTGACGTTCAAAACCATTTAGACTATCGAAATATTCTTCTATTATTTCATCCTTTGGTTTTATAATAATATTGCCATCCGACATATGAACAATATCTTTATTAACCTGATAGCCATATATAATATATGTGTCATTTATTGTAATTTTAGTAATATATCTTTGTTCTTTTTTATCACTGTTATTATAATACCATTGATTTTTTTCGTAACAATCATCAAAAAATAATTCAACACCATACGTATTAATTGGTTCATCATTAATTAGATAATCGTCAAGAGTTTCACGTATATAACGCATTGGATTTTCGTATTCTCCGAAAATCTCTTTTTCATCCAATAAATTAATACCAAATGGATTGGATAATTTATGTAAAACTTTACATTCATTTATTGTATACTCTTTACCATCAATTGTTGTCTTACCATCTACAACCGTATATTCTTTACCATCAATTGTTACTTTGCTGTCTTTTACTGTATACTCTTTGCCATCAATTGCTACCTTACCATCTACTACAGTGTACTCAGTCCCATTAATTGTTACCTTGCCTTTGTCAATGATATATTTAATTGTGACTTTATCATATGTAAGTGGGTATACGATTGTTATTTTGTTGCTATTAACCGTATATTCTTTACCTTCAATTGTTACTTTACCATCTACAACCGTATATTCTTTACCTTCAATTGTTACTTTACCATCTACAACCGTGTATTCGATTGTTATCTTGTTGTCATTAACTGTGTATTCTTTACTTTCAATTGTTACTTTATCATTTTCAACTGGATAGTCGATTATTACCCTACTATCTTTAATTGTATATTCTTTATCACCAATTGTTACTTTATAGTCTTTAATTGTATATTCTTTACCACCAACAGTTACTTTACCATCTTCGGTAACATCAATGAATTCATCATCAACGGGATACTGTAATACATCATCAGTAGTATATATACAGGCAGGAAAAGTTGCAATAATATTTGATATTGAACTCTCTATTAATTCTACACACGAACCATAATAAGCAAAACTACGAATATCATTACTTTCAGTATTTAAACTAACGTCATTAACAATATTCTTAGAATCTTTAACATTGTCATATGTTAATTCGACCGCTTCGTCTGTCGGTCTGTTTCTTTTCGAGGGTAACTGTACATTACTTGTCGTAAAGATGAAATTACCATCAGAGTAGATAACTCTTTTTCCTTTGCTATAACGAAAATAACCACCAGTAACAGTAGACCAATCCCTTTCGGTAATTAGTCCATTATTAATATCTTGTGAACGTTTACGTAACGTATATGTACTGTTATTTTTACTATATCTTCCCATTGTCAAACAGTTTGCATTATTTCAGGATAGTTATTACTCATATCAATATTACCTTCTCTATTCTTTTTAACGTCATATTTAGGTTTCGTTGTGAAATTATCTTTTAATGTATAGAATTCATATTGATTAAAGATTTCACCATTTTCATTATATGTGGTTAATGTACCATTATCAAGGTCTCTAATCTGATTACCTGTCAATACAGTTGTTATAGTATCAAAATCATTCTTGCATAATTCTATCTCAACGCATACTGGGTCAAATTTAGTATTAGTTATAGAAATAGATTGACTTGGAGTGCCGATATAAGGTTTTTGAGAGCCAATAAAAGAAGGAGATATGCTTGGTGTTAAAGTCAAAAAAGATAATCTACCAGATTCATTATATCTATATCCGTTACTATTTGTGTTAGAAGAGGTTACATTCTGAGAAACTGGCTCACACAAATTACAACTTGTGATTAAACGATAATAATCTTGACGTTCCATTGTACCACCTTGTGTTGAAGGGTCAAAATATTCAATCCTATATCCTGATAAATTATTGTTTGTAAATAATACACGCAAACGACTGTCTATTGCATTAGTATCAATAACAACACCACGAACATCAGGATATGCCGTCAATACCCCCACATCTTTAATTTGACATATAATTTCTTTTGGTTTAATATATATGGTATAAAAACCTAAATTACTAAAAATAGAAGCAGGTAATTTTAAATTATACATACCAGGTAATAATGTATAATTAACATTTTCTACTGATTTATCTATTATTGATGCTTCAAGCATTGTTGATACATCACTGTCAGGGATTTTCTTGAATCCCTTATATTCATCACTTGTATTACTTCGTTTAGGTGTATAACGATACCATATTTCAATATCCGTTTGTGGATCTATTACCGATGGTCTAACCGTTCCGTATGTATTATTCATTTCTTCTTTTAAACTATAACCAACTTATATATAAAAATATCAAAAAAACAAGTTTTTGTCAATTCTGCATTGTAAAATATGAGCCATTCGAATATTCAAGCATGTCATTTAATGTCTTTACTTCGGATAATCGTATATGTCTATCAAATACAGATGTGCTACCTCTATCAATAAATACATCTATCTTTTCAACTGGAGTATAACTTATACTTTCATAAAAAGGTAAACGACTAATAGCAACGCCATTTATTACCCCATTACCTTCATTATCTCTTTTATCATTTACTTCTTCACGAATACATATAGTTTCATAATCAGATATTACACAAGATAACTCCAAATCAGTATTATTCACTCGTTGTGTATATGATAATGTATTATTATTAACGCTAAATTCATACTTCTCATATTTTTTTATTTTTGAAGCATCTATTGCATTTGCTTGCTTATCGTCATAATCTCCATTAACATATTTTTCAAATTCACCATTTTTAATTAAAGAACTAATATTATCTTCATCTTCATTAGGAGAAAAATAATATATTTCCTCGTATCTAATTCCGTGTAAATTATTAGTATCATTTTGGTCACAAAATTTTATTTCAGTCATGTTTTGACATTCTTCTTGCTCTTTTTCATCATTCCAAATAAACGATGCTATTTTCTTTTCTGTAGGATTACCATTTTCGTCAAAAAAAACATCTATAGGAGGATAGTCAGGCTCAAAATTTGTATAATAAACTTTATAATTACCGTCATCGTCTTTTGTTACTTTATTTACTGTAGCTTTAAGATGAACGTCTGTCCAATATATAATTTTAATACAATTATCTTTTTCTAACGGAGTAATACTTTCAATAACATCGCCGAAAGCATATAAATCACTTATTATATCTCCTTTAGAGATATTTTTTAATTCAGTAACCTCACATCTGATGTTGCCGTTCTCGTCATTAATAGTACTGATATTTCTTACTGCACCTACACGATAATAGTAAAGCCAATCAGCACCAATGGGAGGGGTTTCTAATCTATCAAATTCATTAAGATAACCCTCATAACGTCTTAAAGAAGTTAATTTACTATTAGTCTTTCCATCTAAGCCACGACCAATAATATATTTAATAATATCTTTATCTTTTGGTTTCTTAACAAGACTCTCCATTGGAGTTACTAATCCCATATCTTTATCAGTACTAAATAAGTTAACAGCATAATTTAAACAAAGTCGGTTCTTATCATTAATAGCCTCATTTGCATAATTAAAATATTCATTCGATACTGCTTCAACTTTCGAAAATAATCCTCCTAAGAATTTTAAATATCCATCACCACCGTGTCTTTCATATAATTTACAAACACAATCTAGTGACTCTTCAGTTTCATTGTCTATCTTATCTCTATTATCAATATGATTTTTGTAAAAATTTACTTTATCTCTAAGTTTAAGCATCTCACCATATAAAGGTTTAACTAACGCAAGATATACAAAATCAGGAACTAAATCCTGTTTTTTTCTATCTAACGTATCAAATATAACATTTTCTTTGCCTATACCTTTTTCAACAAAATCCTTTAAGTCATTAGAAATATCATTATTATAGTAACGATTAAGTAATTCTTTATAGTTATAAACTTTTCCATTATATTTAACATTTTCGATGACTTTACCGTAGCAGCCCATAGGACTATCGGTTGCTTTATGCAAAACTGAATTACCTTTATCATCTAATTCAATGTAAGCAAACAATCCTGGTATTCTTGAGATTAAATCTTCATATTTTGCTGTATATTTAATAGTTCTTATACTCATTGTCGTTAGATTTAATAAGTTATTTATTCAGTTACTCCTAATTGCTTTATTGTTAGATCAGTATTAAAGTTAGTAAAATCTTGTATTACTTCTACCTGCGTTTGTCTATTAGTGGTTTCTTCGTTAGGTCTAACTGTGTAATGTATTTTATTACCTTCAATAGATACTGTTAACCAATCAACAGATTTTTTAATTGTACAATTCAGCATTGACCCATTTTTTGAAGATTTAATTGTAACCGTACCTGACGCACCATCGCTTGAAATGCTTTCAACTAAATTAGGCCGCACATATAATTCAAATGCGTCCTCCCATCCACTCTTAACGCCTGTAAGTGTTAAATATGTTGCTTTGGTTTTAATATTGTATGTAACTCTACCTATCTTAGTATAAGAATCTTTATAATGTTTACAATATTGTAGTTTAAGAATTTCAGAACTATTTGCAAATGCGTTTACGTTAGTAGGCAAAGTTTTAGTAAGAACCTTCTCGCCACCATTAACTACCCATTTAAATGCATTTCCAAGAGAAACTGTACCTCCTTTATAAGCAGTCATTTCAATTGTAACATTACCATTATTTTTGCTTTTATACCAGATGCCGTATATATCAATATAGAATGATTTAACGCCATTTGTTTTCATTGTAAGTAAATTTTCCTCAGTACAAATATCTCCCATTCTAATTAAACAAGTTTCATCACCACTTATTATATTATCGCCACCATGTACTAAAACGAAATTACTATTAGTGTTACCACTACCATAGCCGACATTGTAATCATCGACTTTTTTATTATTTATAGTTAACCCAGTACCATTAATAACGGTCATCGTATCAAAATCTTTACCGTCTTCATCTGTCCAGTTATACCTTAATATTAAATTATCAAAATCAGGTAATACAATTGTTTTATCACCCATTTGCGATATGTTAATAGTCAATTTCTTACCACTTGTTTCCTGTGTCAATACAATGCTTGCATCACGTACATCAACATCATCATTTTGCGTTATATCAAATGATAAATTATAAATTCCATTATTAACATACGTAATATTGATATTTTCAATAATATCATTATTAGTAGGTAATATAATACCAATATTATTATCTCTATTATCTTTAGATACAATTTTATACTGTTTATTAGTTGCTGTATAAGGTACTGTTTCATCCTTTTCAGTAACAGTTGGTTCATCTTCAAAATAGAAATCATATTCTATTACTTTTTCTTCCTGACTTACATTAATTCTAATCTGTTTATTTGATTTCTCTTGAATTAGTATTAAAGTACCTTGTTTACGATTATAATTATTTTCTTCAGCAGTAATAGTAATTGTATTACCATTTGGTTCCCATTTACACCAATTTAACCCATTTTCATTAACAACAAACATAAGTTGCTTATTATTCTTTTTTTGATAAGACATAACTTCAAAGTCCACCTTGTTGCCTTCGTATTCAAGGGCAACTCTATCGTCCACAACAGTATGTTTCACATCATTAATAGTTACCTCACCATTTTTAACTGTGTATTCTTTACCACTAACAGTTATTTTACCATCAATAACAATATACTCAATTTTTATTTTATTATCTGCAGTAAAAATGATACTATCAAAACCTACATTGAATATATATTCAATTAAAACAGTATCAGTTAACTTACTATCAAAATTAATTTTAGCCTCATAAAGGTCGAATTTCATAGTATTATCAATACCGTATATTGATTCATCAGTTCCTTTATATAAATCACTATCAACATAATACACATGACGTTTATCAGTTTCATCATATTGATATTTTAAATGAATATATGAGTATTTAAGATATCGTTTAATTCCATAACCAACATATCTATCTTCGTTTTCATTTTCGTTTTTAATAGGACTCCAGTCTTCAACTATTTCTTTAAAAGTCTTAATTTTACCTTTATTATCGCCATCTTTATCCTCATAAGGCATCATGAACGGTATAGTACGACCATACCCAGCATGATTGAATTCAACTTTCATATATAAATCAGACGGAATAATTCCATTATCATTATCTCGCCATAAATAAAGATAAAATCCTTCAGATGAGGTGGTTGAATTATATTTATCTTTTATCACGAATTGTGAACTAAGTCTTACGTCTTCAAGTTCATTTTTAAATTCTTCATATGTTTCTCCATTTATCATTGGTTCACGATTAATTCTGATACCATTTAAATCAAGAGAAGTTGGTAATACAATATCTCCATTATAATTTAATGCAGAAAATCCTTTATCTTCAAAATGTCTTACATATTTAGAAAAAAGTGCGCCACTATCAATAAACACTGTTGAATATGCTAACAAATTTTGGTCAGCAGGATTCATAGAATCAAAAAAAAGTAATCTTAAAAACGATTTTTTTAATTTACTTTTCTGATATCTAATATCTTCATTAGTGAAATTAAGATAACATAATAAATCAGATTGATTTGAACGATCCCAATCATCTTTATTATATGAAAAATAATTATAGCCTAATTCTTCTTGATTGCTGTTATTCATTAATCTGAATTTATTTTCGTTAGCATCAAATATGACACCATTCCAATAACTATCAGGGGCAGCGTTCCAGTCATCATAACGATGTTCTCTAAAATGTAGGTTGAATATTATCTGATATATATCATTTTTCTTTTTATTTTTTTCATTATCCCATTGCACAGGATGATATACATCCTTTTCCATATCATTAATTTTATTAATGCTTTTTGTTCTTCTGTCAGTAAGATAATCAGCCATTAACTGTTCTTTTTGTAAATCAGTACGGAATTTAATACCCAAAGGCAAATTTATACTGCATACAGGGCTGTTGTTATATATGATATAATTGTCATACACCCCAAATAAAGGATTTTCGCGGTATATTTCGACATTATAGATGTTGCCATTAGGATTTATATTACCTTTATCATCTTCTTCAAATAAAGCCTTTAAATTGTCATTTAGTTCATCCCATTTATGTCTAACAGAAAATGGAGTGACATATTCCATCTCTAAAGGAAAAAAATTAATAGTATTAAGAGTATAACAATTAAAATATAATTTTATTTTCATTTCATCACCATTACTGTTATAACGATTAAATAAATGACTATTTTGAAAATATATATACATATAATCAATTGGTTCTTCTATATCCACGTCATTAGGATATGTGGCAACACGACCAATACTAACTGTCGGCAATACAAATAATTTAGATAGTTCTAATGAAAAAGTATTTGTATTAGTGTTAACTACATCACCGTCAACTTCATACTCATAAGTATAATTACAAGGGTATTCAGTACCTTCATCATCTATAGCACTGAAATTATGTACGGTATATATCTTATTTTTAGCATCTTTATTTGCGTTTAAACTATCTATACTTTTACAAGTAAATGTACAAATAAAGGTATCGTCAACAGAGATAATTTCAGAATTTTTTTCTTCCTCTATATTACGATAATCTTCTACATTTTCAACAGTAATAATATTACTGTTATTAATAACTTCTTTTTTATTTATTCTATACTTTAACATGTTGCCTCTGTTTCTTCCTTATACTCATAATTACTTTCTTTCAGAACATTTCCAATAGTATCGTTAGGTAAAATATTATCTTCTGGTTCACCATTATACCATAAACCGAATTCATTAAACGGGTCTTGACGTTTTAAAAAGAAATTAATATCTTGATCAATATAAAAATAACCATTTGCGAATCTATATTCTGGTAATACTATATTGTCTTTATTACCTACATTATTAACATTTCGCCACAAATATCTGTTAGTATTATCCACTTTTTCAGCATAAAACGGTATATTATCATTATAGCGTTTTAAACTATATGTAATATTATCTTTGTCATATTTTCCATTTAAAATATCACATATTGTTCTTGCATCTAGTTTTTCACTTATTGACGCAAAAGTAAAAGTATTGCTATTGATAACTGATTTCACTCTAATATCAACCACTTCATCCGTACCATCCTTACAAAGCATAATCTTATCATTTGCAACAAGATGATGAGGCAACTTAGTCTGTACTACGACATATGTAGTGTCATCTACATCATTTCTCCTTATCGTAACATTTTTAATATTTAAATCAAAATGTGATTCTTGATGTATTTCACCAAATTCTTTTAACAAAATACGATAATGAGCTTTATAATAATAACCTTCAGGATGTTTTAAATATTCATATTCATTTTCTTTTTTTGAATCAATTAAAGATGTTTCCACAATAAACTCATTTACATCATAATCATCTGAAGTAATTTCGTCATATTGATATATATAGTAATTCACAGGATTCTCCCTCAAATATGTATTAAATCTGAAGTAACAATCTTCAAGTATGGTTTCATTACAAGTTGTAACATTATATTCTACAATATCACCATTAAATTCGTCAGCATTAACAATATCTTTATCTACATCAACATTATGAATTAATTTAACATCTTGTAAACTTTCTTGTAAATTAATTTCTTCTTCGCTTTTTGCTGACAACAAATCAAATCCCCACGAAACGTTTCCAAAACAATGAGAGTATTCAATTTCTTTACTTTTAACATTTTCAGCCCTCTTCACGTCATCATTTTCGTACCACTTACTATAACCTTTATTACGTTTCATTATAGTAAGATAAATTTCAGTCAAAGGTCTGCCACGGTTATCTAATATATTATCTATATTGATACCATCAGTCCAAGTAACCTGTGTATTATTATCATTATATATCGTAGAAGAAAAGGCTAACTGATATTGTTCTTTATCAAAATCATTTGGCTTGTCCTTAATCCATTTCTCAAATTCTTTTACACAATAACTTTTATCTAATGTTAATTCATCTTCTTTATTAACAATTTTATTTAAATTAGGTAATTTTTTGAATTTACGGATATAGTATTCAGATTCATAACCATTTACAATATGTTTAAGTCTAAAAGTGTCACCTGTATCTTTAATCTGCTTATTGATTTCGTCATTATCAGTATCTTCATCAATTTCCGTCTTTTTACCTAATATATCACTGATAATATCAGTTTGTGTTGTATAAAAATAATGTTCTTCATCTTCTTTTTTTATGTTTCCAAGAGAATTAACAAGTATGTTTTCGATTTTATTTTCATTAATGTATAAATTAAATGCTGTACCAATGGATAAATTATGTTTCGTATAAGTTGAAAATAACACTATCCTTCTACCAACTGAATTAAACGCTAATTCTATACTTTTAACTAATAATCCTCCTGAAATTAAAACATTATCGTAGTCATTTTCATAAGGATATGTTAAAAATAAATCCCAGTTATATTCAGGTCGGTGTCTATAAGGATTATATTTGGGATTAAACGAGAATAGCGTTCTATCGGGATACATATCAATAAATTCACAACTTTCACGATTATTAATTACCTTATTAAATCCCTCATCTACCCACTTTTTATTTTCATTTTTCTTAGCGATAACAGATGACTTATTCACAAAACCAAACCAACCGTTTTCTTCCATAAGGTTGTTATTAATAGCGTCACCGTTGTGCATACTTAAAATGTCGTCAGCATCATATAAATGCTTTTTTTGATTTGTTTTAATATCAGTAATACTAGTCCTTTTATTATAATATATCGGTTCTGTATCATAATATCTAAGTAAATCACTGATAGTATTAAAATGTTCTCTACTTTCATTATCAGTAGTATTAGGAGGATTAACGATTTTAAATGATGTATTACGTAAAATATGATTATTGAATATATCTGTGCCAGGATGATATTCAAAATTAATTTCCTTACGAGAATATTCAGTATCACGTATCATTTGAGCACGGTCAGGTTTTTTCTCTCCATATATCTTATCAACACCTTTGATAATTTCGGTTTTGCTAATATCATCTGCAACTATACAGTCATCGCTACCTTCCTTATACACTATTTCAGTTATAGGATTGAACAAAACATTACTACAAAACGGTTTAATTGTGGTAATTAAACGATAATTCGTACAATTGGCACGTTCTGCTTCAAATACTTCATACTGGTCAATTGTATCTTTTATATCAGTTGTAAACATATAAGGATTGGTGGTCTGTTGAAATTCAACATCCACCATATTATCCTTATTAACTGAGTTAACTGAATTTGTCTTATTTAAACGTATCTTAAACTGATTCATATTGTGCTACTAATTCAACCTTTTCTAAATATATAGGTTCATTAAAAATTATTGGTGAAGTATTATAAACTTGTCCATTATAAGACCATCCCGTAAATTTCCATCCATCTGATGGTTTCACTGTATCAGTACCCGCCTTAAATATAAACTAAATTGGTTTATAACTTATAGTAATAATGATACTTTTTGCCTCCATTTTATCACCATCCTTAAACGGTTCATTAGAAGGTAATTTAACTAATTCATACTTATAGCCCTCTTTATCCTTTATAGTTAAGTTATTATCTTTTATTATATTTGGAATTGTTTCCCCTACTTTTAAATAAGATATAGTTTCTATTTCTAAATCATTAGGTAATTCTACATCTTCTTCATTCAATTGCCATACAACTGCATAAAATTTTTGTACATTTTCACGTTGTTTGTTAACAACTTCTATCGGAAGATTGGTTACATCGGTTACTGTAATATTAAACTTTTTCTTATTCATACTAAAATAAAAATCACTGGATAAAATTTGTAACAAAACATTAGACATTCCATTACTGATGTCAAAATATACTCTTTTATTTTCATCCGTTTCTGCTTCTTCATTGATAGATAATGATTCAGAGTACTCAAATGATAAAGCAATATTAGAAGGATATTTATCAATATAATAAGAATACTTATTATCAGATGTATCTGTGGGTACGATAATCCGTATACCTAATTTAGCATTACGGTCATAACTATAGCCACTTTCAGTTTCAGTATCCGTAGATATAGTTTCAAATAACGCGGCAAATATACTTACTTCTATGTCTCCTCTATAATCATACAAAGGTGAAATTGTACGACAATTATTGGAAGTAACAGCAACTACATAGAATCTTTTGTTTTTCAATTTATCGGAATGTTTAAATACCCCTGTTGTGCTATATGCTTTGTCATTGTCATCAGTTGTATCTTCATTTTCGTCAGTGGGGGTATAACCTTCAACAACTTTTGTTGTACACTCATATAATGCCTCAATTGGTATATCATAATTCAGAATACCATATGATTCACCATTAAATGTCCATAAACTTATATTTTTATTATTTTTATCTGTTATTTCTGTTAATTGTGCATATCTTAATGGATAAGAAGTTGATATTTTTTTATTATTATAAGTGTAAGTTTCATCATCTATAAATAAATAAAACTTATTATCATCCATGACATCTCCATTATCTAAATTAAATGTTATCTTTTTATCCCCATCTTTTTCTATTGTTGATAACGATATTTTCATATTGCCATAAATAGTTTCTGTTACATAAGCATTTCCACTATCGCTAATTCCTAAGGTATCCTGACGATTGCGTACAGCTATATAATTTTGTTCTCCCCCGTATTTAGGATATGTATTAACATTTTCTATATCTATATATTCATAGTTTTTAGATAAATAACGTATTGTAGGTATATCATTTTCAGTATCTGGTGTAGTACTCACTTGAATATTTTCAATACCACCCAATGTAAATTCTTCGAATTGATATTTTAACTCTGGGTCTGTAGATTGACTAACTTCTTTTAGTATACCATTATATATAATACCAGTGCATAGACCATTCATATTAATAAATTTACCCATATACTTTTCTTCATTTGTCGGGGGATATGGTATATTGCTTACATATGACCACACTAACATATTATTAAAACGTAATACCTTATCAATAATATGGAAGAAGAAATACACTTCTTGTTTTTTACCGTCACCATTCATATTTGTTTTGACATTACCAATAATAGGTAACTTATCGCCATTACCATCTTTATTTACAATTCTGATACCATATGGTTTTTTAATATATTTAAGGTCGCCACTGTGTTTGCCGTTTTTATTAATACCATGACCTACTGTTCGGTCATAACCGTATGATATATTATCCTTTACCACTTTTTTACTGTCTTTACCATCACCATACCCATAAACAGCATTATCTTTATTAGTAATAGTAGGAATTAAAATATCTGTAATCTGTGACATTGCCAACTCATCATCAACAAGATAATCATTTTTATGGTCTTCAGTTAATTGATTGACACCTGCAAATTCACTACTTTCTTCTTCGTTATAATAAAAATGATATTTGATAGGGTATCTATTTGTCTGTACAGTAATTATAATATCTTTAGGTTCAGAAACATTCGTCAGCCAAAAAGTTTTTTTAACTGAATCTATAAATTCATCTAATATTTCTTGTTCTTTCTTATCAATATCTTCTTGACTAATATCTTCTTGACTTGCTTTTTCTTCTATTAATTCACGAACCTCATCATATCTATCCAATTTGGATATATCATAATTATCTTTGTCACTAAGGTGTGTCCATGCATACCCTAATGAATCTATATCAGGGTCATTTTCTCGATTAAGGTTGTTGTAGCCAATTTGCCATCTTTTTGTATTTAAGCCTTTTAATGCTGATATATCAACATCATTTACAAATAGTTTAAAGGGTAATGCATCCGCAACTCTAATGGTCAATTTTGACACATTCTTTCCACATTCATCCCCATTTGTTAATTTAATTATTTCATTAATTGTCACAACATAATCCACATCACCTTTTGGTACTATAATGTAAAATTTACCAGGCGTAAGTTTAAAGACATATTTAGCATATTTAGCATCTTTAGTGTTTACAATACTATATTCTGTAATATTTCCTTGTTTATCAACACTAATTTCACAAGTTGCTATAAATCCTGTAAGGTCTTTATCGTTAAGTACTTCTACTGTAACTCTATATGTGCCTTGTGGATTTTCACCATTTATAATATTATCAATTATGATATAACCACCGTAATCAACATATTTTGCATATATTTTACTTAAATAACTTTCATTTAGATAATTGTCCCCATTTTCATCTTCCCTTTGGTTATTAGGTACATCATTATCTACCTTACTGTAAGTAAAACTTAACGGTTGCCTTGCCAAATTAATTTGTGTAGTAGTTATATTACCTTCACCATCAGTTATAGTTATTTCATATTTACCATTTGGCAAGTCTGTAGCAGTTGTTTCATTGCCGTTCACATCTTTTATTGTGTACTCTACTAGTTTGGTACCTGTAGGTATATCTTCATTATTATGATGTTTTCCATATGCTTTCTTATTACCAAAATATACATTATCTTCATTAACTTTGTTAACTGTTGCGCTAATATTACCATTACTAACTGAATTTAATATAATATCATATGGTTTGGCGATATTAGACATATCCAATAAGATATAACCAGTATCAGTTGAGCACCAATCATTAGGCTCTGCTTCATATCTAATTGCAGATTCTGTTGCTGATGCATCTTCACAAGTAGCAAAAAATTGACTATTAAATTTTTCAATTGCTGTCTTACCATCCTTTATACCGAAATAAAAATAAAACGAGTTCTCATAACGAGGTAATGAATTACCACTATCATAATAAAAAGGTTTATTACCCATTCTGAATAAATAATAATCTCGACTAAACTCTTCTAAATTATAATTTGATATATAATTACAAGAACCACCTGTACGCATCAAATCTTTCATTAAACCATCAAAATTATCAGTATATAAGAATTTTAAGTCATATTCTTTCAAACCATTTTTCTTATTCAATCTTGTATGTAATCGATTACCATTCAGTGTAGCGAACATACTGCGTTCATTGATATTATATAACTCATCAAATGATATAAAGCCATCAGGCGTTAATTTTTCTTCGTCTGGTTCGCTATCTGGATTATCATTAATGGTATCTAATAATGTTATTGCCTTAGCCTCATCAAGAGATACACCATACTCACATATTCTCGATAAATTGAGACAGGATTTTTTTTCTAATTCTATACTTGAACAACCAATACCATAAAAAAGACCACTATCAGTATCTTTACCCATTTTACCACATTCGTCACCGCCTGTGCTAACTGAATTAAGATTACCCCAGTCACATCCTGTTGCCTCAGTAAACTGTTCATAAACTATATCATTATTGCCATTTACCACTACTTTGCCCTCAGAATCTACTTGTATTATTGTATCTGTAAACAAAACATCAGTCGGCATATTATATGTCGTTGATTCAAGATATTTAAAAAATTGTGGAATACCGTTAATATCACAGTCATTCAAACTACCCAATAAAACAATATCAGTAGCAAAAAGCAACACAACGCCATCATTATTATTAGCATTTGCTAATGTCTGCTCGTAATTAATTGCCTTATAGTAATATAAGGTTTGTCCTAACATATTTTCTTTTGTTAAGATAAGTCCATTGGTAACATTGACAGTTGTTTTTTCTTCATGGCATTTTTTGCCACAATTACTATTAATGCTAGTTGGTTTTTTAATTGTTACATTTTCGCCTGTATCAATATCCGCAACGGTTAATCTATCGTTCAATTTCAATTTTAACGCACAAGGTTGATAAACCATAAGGTTAAAATTACTGTCAGCACGACACCATTGGTCTTTTGCTTTCTTTTTAAATAAACCAAATAAAAAGGTCTTTTTGGGCGTTATTTTGCGATACCATAATGGAGCATAAAGGCAACCATTTAGCCAATCATTTTGGAAATTAAATGAAGTTGCGTCATTTTCTTGCGCCAATTGGTTTTCAATACAAGTAATCAATTCGTTATTATTAATGTTCTTAATTTGAATAACCTTTAATCTTGCTCTTTCTTCGGGATTGTTACTATTCTGTTTTTTAACATAATCTTCTTTAACTTTATTTAAGACACATTGGGCAATTGAATCAGTTAGAATAGGATAAAAAGCAATTTTATTAATACCATCATCACAGAAATCACTTGACAAAGTAATTCCCTTTACCACCATTGCACTAAATAATTTACCAATTGCTTTAAAAATACTACCAATAGGACAAAGTGGACAAATTCTACCTAATAAAGGTATCTTTATACACAACGTTTTGCAGAATATTTTAGCTAAATCTAAAAATATTTTCGCAATCAGACATATAGGCTCCATTATGGCAGCAAGTATTTGATTTATGGTAGCAATAAGCCATATAACAATCTTCATTAATACACAAATAAGTCTGTAAGTAAAACTTAATTTGATACTTAAATTATTATAAGGCATTGGATTATTATCACCATGATGGTTAATTAATTTAATACCTGTATGTTTCCTATTAGTAGTATTTTTATTTTTCTGCAATCTTGGTATATAACTTTTAACTGTATATACGTTATTCCAGAACATATCACAGTAACTTTCCTCTCTTGTCATTGAACCAAATTCATAATCCGCTTCTTTGGTTTTACAAAATTCAGGAAAATCAGTTTCATCCATTCTTGGATTATTAGGTACAAGAAAACGGCATCTCTTACGAGCAGTAGCGTCCATAGGACTTTCATCTAATGATATTCTGAAACGTACTCTCGTTCTGGTAGGAATACCTTTACTAGGGTCATCGGTAGGCACTATATTACCATATTCATCAGTCATTACATAATCCAAATTCATAGGTATCTGATAACACCATACCCCATCACCGTCAATAAGACGATTACCCTTAATAGGACATTCCTCTACTTTACCATCTATGGTCTTACGTATCATTTCTATTGAACCCTCTCCTGCTACAAGGTCTGACATTTTACCAACGTTATCAGTACCAGTACAATTCTTACCAATAGCATTACTACCCTTATCAGTTACAATACTACCAATAAAGATACAAGTAGGTTCAAATTTATATTCAATATTAATATCACAACGTGTAATAGCAATATGGTCTGTACCGTTATTGCTATTTCCCCAATAAGAATATACAAATACGCCTTTATCTTGTGAATAAAGTTGACTTAATGAATTTAAATTAGTTGACGTTTTAAATTTATTAGGACTTTCAAATTGATTGATATTGTAGCCCTTATACACCATATCACGAGGTCTTTGAGATAATACGCCAATATCTGACATATCTAAGTCAACGTGAATAGTTTGTGAACCAGTAGGTACACCATAAATCATATAGTCGCCAGCCTCATTTGTAACAGTAGTGTATTTGTAATATTTATCGAATATTTCAATAACGTCATTATTATCCAATACAAGGCGTTTATTAGGAAAAGTACCCACATCCTGATGGCAAGCGTTATCAACGAAATCGGGTAAAAGATTATAACGAATATTATCGTAATTACTATCTTGAGTAGATACGAAATTGTATAAAATACGTTGATTTACGGTAGCGTCATCACTCATAGGTATAAATACAGATACTTTAGCATTAGGAATACCAAAGCCTTGATTAGCAAGCACTCTACCTACAACAAGACCTACCTCAGAATCGTAAAAATTATAATCATTCTTTTGATTTAACTTAAGCGATAAAATCTCAAACATATCATATGTCTGAGTTAACGGTAAATCTATCTTTGCAACAGGCTGAAGTTCATCACTGTTTATTTTAGTTCTAATACGATAACTTCTATTACTTTCCATCTGTATCTTTTTTCTTTTTAGTAAAATTAAAATTTGGTTCTTTACCTACTATTAAACAACCTATAAGAAATACAACAATAGGTACTATCATAACAATAACTATACCACCGACTAAAATTCCAAAGAAAAATTGTGCTATTTTATTGACAACTTTAAGCAAAGTACTACTTACATCAGTTTTTTCGCCAGTATAACCATCGCTATACTTTTCCATTTTATCATATGTTTTCTTGCAATTACAACCCATTTACTATGTAATAAAAAAAATCCTAATATACTTAAAATAGCATATTAGGAATAAATAATCAATTAATTTTGAAAACAATTATCTTGTTTTAACCACTACAGTTATATCTTTTGCTTTATCTTTTATCTCAAATAACGAATTCGCTTCACTATATAATATCATATCGGAAGCATTAAGGTCAATCTGCATATTATCGGTATCTTCCACATAGTCACCGTTGGAATAATAACAACGATTATCTGCTGTAACCAATTCCTGTGTAATTGTATCGTCTGAATAACCGTCACCTGTTTTATTATACGCTTGGAATTGAGATATGTTAATTACACCATCAATTTGTGAAATATTTTTCTGTAAATCTCCTAAGAATATATCTTCACCCATTTCATGTTTTCTAATATCCATATAGTCATATATTTCATCAATTACTTTTTTAGCAACAGCAGCTTTATCATAACTTTTATCTGCATATAAAGTAACTCTGAACGAAATGTTGATTATCTTACCAGAACGCATTTCAATAAAATCATTAAGCATTTTATAATGACTTAAATACTCAATAATATTATCAGCAACAGTTTCAGATAAAATATTAGTTAATTTACCTTCAGAATTTAATCCTAATGCGTAAATTACAACTTTATTATTCTCTTCAATAACACCTATTCTGAAAGGACAACCAAATTTAGCGGGTAATTGATTTATTTTTGACTTATAATCATGTAAAGTAACGCATCTGTTCTGTGAAGCAGTATTATACTTAATCATATACTTAATTTCTTCTTCACTTGGTTCATCTTTACCACCATAAGAGGGTGTAGTATTAGTTACTCTAAATGAATTTCTTAAATTATTTTTATTTAAATTATCTTTTGGATCATTACAGTTTCCCGCTACTGAATAATTGTTATAAATTATATTAGTAAGGGTATTTGCTGCAATATTAGATATTTCTCCACCACCAACGTGATATAAGACATACATTGTACTGCCAACTTCAGGTAAAACCCCCATATAATCGTTAGCCTGCATACGAGACATCATATACTGAGTGAATTGTTTAGCATTTTCTGGTATTGTTCCGTATTGATTTCTTAATCCAGCACCAAAAATAATTTTTAGATTCCAATTATCGTCATATTCAGTAATGAACTTGTTCTTTAAACGCTTCCATTTACCTCTAACACATACATTTTGAGGCACATAAATAGGTTTACCCTCACTATCTTTCAAAATATCCGTTTCGTATACACTTTCGCCATTTTCATTTTTAATTTCATTGCCATTTTCATCTTTTTTAGGTACATCATGATATAACGGTACATATAGTTCTTCCCACACAGGATTATAATTATTATTATCACCTTTCTCTATCACTTCACCAAATCTATATTGGTCAATAAGGTTATCAACTTCAAAATATCGTTGAATTTCATTGCCATTCTTATCTGTATAAGTTTCTTCATCTATAGTAAACTCATATGTCACTGGGTCAGAACTAAAATTAGTACCTTTTTTAAAAATTATACTTTCAATGCCAACGATATTACTATCTTGAATAGTAAATTCCATAAAAGGCTTAATATCAGCACTTGTAATAACCTTTTTATATATCTTACTCTGACTTGCTTGTACTACGGCTAATTTTGTAACACGATATTTTTCGATATTGCCATTAGAATCACGAATAGGTACAATTTTTCTATCCGACATACCGTCAGAATTAAATTGGTCAGCAAAATTAAGGTCATTCATTAACTCAAAAGTAACTGTACCACTTGAAAACATTGAGCCTTTTCTTACAATAGGACAATAATCAGTATCCAAAAATCTTGTACTATTTGCATCATTAGTACTAAGGCTTTTAAAAGGTACTACACAAGATAGTTCTATCTCACAAAGAGCACATTTTTTACCTGTAATATGCAATCCATTACTCCTTGCGATATTCTGCAATGAACTTAATTGTGAGGCACTATTAATTGACGTTTCCTGATATACTCTATCTATATGATAATTCAAGTTATCCCCCATATCTGCCAATATATCAACTAACCATTGACCGAGGGCAGCGTCATCCAAACGTTCAAATACGTCAGGATAGTATTGAGCAATTATCCTACGTATTGACTTTTTATAATCATCGTATGTTCTACTGGTATAAGCAATCTTATTCTCTGACATTATATTATATAATTAATATTTCTTATAAATTAGTTACTAATTTGTGTTCTGTAGTCGTTCCGTTATTTTCAGTCACACTGTATTTTAATTCGGCAATTAAACCACGTCCGTTATCTGTTTCATAAATCGTTATATTATTCAATTCACAGTCAGGAACCCACTTTTTAACACTTTCTTTAATTTCAAATTGTACATCATCCCAAGTCTGTAAGTCATTAGGATTAAAAATAAACTGCAATAAATTAGTGCCAAAATCAGGTAAACGCAGTCTTTGACCCTTTTGTGTAAAAATCAAATGCATTAACTGACTTCGTACCCTATCGGCTTTTGTTATATTTAAATCCAATAAGGTTTTATAATCAGATACTATATTAAATGGAAATTTAATTCCATATTTTTGTATTTTTCCCATTTATATGAATAAAATAAAAAAGATAACTTACAAATAAATATAATCATTTGCAAATTATCTTTCAATTTAATATTATATAACTTTATTTTTCGTTTAATTTACTTTTAAACCATTTATTATTCTCATCTTTTTCCCATATAATTTGATTTTCAGAACCTCTGAATTTTAGTGATATATTACGTTTACTAACGTCAAAATGACCGTCTACTAATACATCTATATAATATAATATTTCTTTTTTTTCAGAATTAATAATTTCATCCATAGTATAACCCGTATATAGCCATATATCTTTTTTAGGTATCATGCCTTTAACAAATTTTATTAATTCTAACACATCATAATATGAATCTAGTGGGTCTCCCCCTGATAATGTTAAACCTTTAATATAATCTTTTTTTAATAAATTAATTAATTTATTTTTATCGTCATCAGTAAAGATTTTGCCCACATTAAAATCCCAACTAAATTTATTATGACAATCCTTACAATGATGAGTACATCCCGAAATCCATAAAGTGCACCTGCAACCTAACCCATTATTAATATCTGGGTATGTTATTTTAATATATTTCATATTAACAAATTATTTTTTAATTTCTTTTAATAATTCTTCTAAATCCTCATATACTTGATAAGGGTAATCAATACCTAAATTACTATAATATAGTATCTTAATATTATTATTTTCACATAATTGACGTTTTATTATATCATTTTTAACTTGTTTATCATATTGTCTCTGTCCGCCGAAATAACCTATAGGTTTAAAATGCTGCATTCCTTGACATTCAATAGCAATATTATAGTCTGGAAGATAAAAATCTAAAGAGAGCCTATTTAACCATTTAAACGATTTATATTGTTCAAAATTAATGTTATTTTCATTTAAAAACCATCTGATAGTAGATTCTATTTCACTTTCAATGCATCTTGGGCATCTAGTTGCTGAATATAGATGATGTGATGCAGATTGTCTAAATTCACCGTGTTCCACACCAAACCTATCTTTATTATGACATATTATTGTAATTGGATAAGAACTACCTTTATATTCAACTTTAGAATAATCATACTCATCGTGATGAATCTTTTTACACTTGTTGATAAATGATTCTTGTGTTAATTTTTGTTTATCCCAATAACATTTTTTACAACCATAAAGAAGATGCGATCTTGCAATTTGTGTATATTCGCCATGTACAGGACAGATAATTGTGATATTGCTATCGCTATTAATATATTCTGTTTTAGAATAATCGTATTTATTACCCCATACTGCTTTTGCTTCTTTTATAAATTCATCAGTGTTTTTTGTCATTTTTTCTCTTTTACAAAGAGGGCAATCTTGTTCATTGTGTAAAAAGGAATATGCCTCTGTTGTAAATTCGCCATGCTTTCGGCAAGTAACAATTAACTGATGATGCATCCCTTTGTATTCCATTTTTTCATAAGTATACCTATTGCCGTATTTACTTATACATCTATCAAGATATTCTGTTTGAGATAACATTTGTGGTTTTCCTTTACGAGCATTGGCTATTCTTTCTTTGGCACATTTATGGCAACCCCTACCTTTTAGATGACGAATTGGTGATTGTTCAAATTCACCGTGTATAGGGCAAATAATTGTTACAGGTTTTTTGTTGTTAATATAATTAACTTTAAAATATTCATATTTGTTTCCATGAACCTGTTGAGCCTCCATAATAAATTCCTCAGTAGTTTTTTTAATGTTTCTTTGTGCCATTATTATATTAAATTCTAATCAAACTATTATATAAATATCTGGTAAAATGAGTTTATGGTACTCCATTTTTACCAGATATTTTATATTTTTTGTCTATAAATTTAAAATTCGACGACATGTTTAACTCTGTCATTTGTTTCTGCAATTTTCCCGTCATTAAATGCCGTTAAATAATCGCCTGTTAAATACCCAGTAACTCTTCGTAATCTTTGTATTTTATTGCTCCCACATATTGGGCAACAACTATTCATTTCGTCTGTATAACCACAATTTTCGCAAGTGTCATTTGGGACATTAACCGCAAAATAAGGTATGTCCTTATCCATTGCATAAATTACAATTGTTTCAAGTGCCTCAATATTATTTTTAGTTGTACTAGGTAACTCAACGTAAGTAATACAACCAGCAGAAGAGTAACCTGTTAATTGAGATTCAATATCAATTTTTTCAAAAGGATTCATTTTTTTCCATACTGGTACGTGTATTGAATTAGTAAAATATTTTCTATCAGAAACATTCTCAATCACGCCATATTTATCTCTAAATTTTTTTAAAGCAGTATGGCATAAATTTTCTGCTGGGGTGTAATACACACCAAAATTCAATTTATATTTTTCTTTATATTCCATACATCTCTTTTTAAACAACGATTCAATTCTTTTTGCCAATTTCATTCCTTCTTCAGATGTATGATCAGTGCCAATTAACAAATTCAATGTTTCAGCCAGACCTATTTGGCCTATTGCTAATGTTCCATGTTTTAAAGCTGAACGTATCCCTTCTTCTGGAACATAACCAGCCATTGTATTATTTTCCCACATAAACTTAGCTGACAAAGGTGACTGTTTACATATCCATTCAAATCGTTCAATTAACATATCTTTTGCATCTTCAATTTTACGTCCTAGTAAACGCATAAAACTTTCAACGTCCCTATTTGCCTCCATAGCAAGTGTAGGCATAATAATTGTTACAGGGCAAATATTTCCTCTACCGTCTTTTAATTGTCCAAAGCCATTAATATCATATCCATTAGCCGTTCTGCACCCCATTGTACTAAAATATGTTCTCGGATCATTTCTATCATAACCTTCATTTCCTGACCAATCTACATTAGCATAATTTGGATATAAGCGTTGTGATGTTGATTTTAATGCGAGTTGAAATAAATCATAATTTGGTGTCCCTTTTTCTTTATTAACCCCTTTCATTACTTGAAATATTCCACAAGGAAATATACTAGTTTTATGAAACTTACCTACGCCTTTTAATGAACCTTCTAAAAGGGACTTAATAACCATTCTTCCTTCTTTTAATGTACATGTACCATAATTAATAGATGTAAAAGGTAACTGATTTCCACTTCTACTTTGTAATGTATTCAAATTATGATACATACCTTCTACTGCTTGATTAAGTTCCTTTTCAGTTTTTTCTAATGCATATTTATAAACTTTTCTATTGGAAGTATAAAGTTCATTTTCAATAGAAAAATCTTCTATATTTTCTATTCCAAGATGTTCATTGCCATTAACCCATTTTAAACCATCCTTAAAATGTTTATAAAAGGACTTTCTTACATATGGAACCATTGTCCAGTCTAAATGAGTAGCTGACACACCACCAAATTGTTGTAATGATTGTAACTGAAATAGTACAGCCACTAGTTGAAATGCTGTATTGATACTATTAGCTGGTCTCACATCAGTCTGTCTTGTGTTAAAACCATTTTTTAATAAATCATCAAATGGTATAGATAAACAATTATGCATACCCACAGCATATGAATCCAAATCATGTATATAAATTTCATTATTTAAATGATTTCTACGAGATTTACGTGACATACAATAATTTAAAGCATAATCCTTAGTAACTAAACGATTTGCTTCTCCCATCCTTCCACCAAAGGAATATTCATCAACATTGGCATTTTGATTTTCTATCTCGTCTGCCATTAATTTTTTTGTTAATCCTTTAATTAATTTATCCCTATTCTCGCGAATCACTTTATGTTCATAACGATATATTATAAACGATTTAGCGACAATAGGATAAGTTTCCATTAAACAATCTTCAATATCATCCTGTATATCCTCAACATCTACAGTATCATCACAATTAGTATCATACTTAGATTGCATACAGTTTAATATATCATCAGGAACTATTGAATAGTCACAAGATTTAAATGCCTCTTCAATTGCATGTTGTACTTTATGCCACTGAAATTCTTCAATACTCTTATCTCTTTTTATTACTCTCATATTAATTTTTAAATGTTATAAGTGTATATAATACTTATCTGCAGAATAGTAAAAACTCATATCTCAAAAATACATTTTTATTTAACTTACACGATTTCAAATAATTAAAATTTTAATATTTTTTCTGATATTCTTTCTTAACATTTTTCGCTATATTCTGTACTGCGGCCGAAGTTGTATTATCTGTTACCGCGTCATCAAAACTGTCCATATCAGACATATCAAATTTACAAGTACCGTTATTGAATTTAACGTTATTGAATTTAGTACGTCCGACTTTCGCAGCACGAAGTTTACCGATAGTCAGATTTAACCTACCGTTAACTTTCTGTTCATCAGTCTGTGCCAGTGTTAAGATAAGATGACCAATCTGTGTTTTCTTTACAGAACCACCCGCATGTTGTAACGTAACAGTATCAACACCAATAGAACTTTTTGTACCCTGTACAGGAACCCATAACGCCAAATTCATTTCGTTACAGATACTTTCAAGTTTACGCATTGTAATACCTTCTTTTGTCCATTCATCAGTACCTAAATTATCTTCACTCTTTTCAGGTTTAAGACATTCAAAATAATCAACGATGACCAAATCAGGAGAAAAACCGAAAGCAATATATTTTTTAATTAAGGTCTTTATCTGTGAAGCCGTTACCTCGCCAGACACAAGACGATTAGATATGATATTACGCTTTAAGGCATCCTTTATTTCACTATCTTCCTTTAAACGTTTCAACGCCATAGGCTTAATATCTGGGTCTGATAACGTACAAGCATCAATATCAAGCATATACCCATAATATTTACGTCTGATACTGACCTCTTCATCCTCAAAAAAGAAGTGCAATACTTTATAGCCCATCCAATTATTCGCTTCTGTAAACGTTGTGGCAGCAGCGGCAGCGAAACCTGTTGATACAGATGTTTTACCTGTTCCCAAAGGACTGATTATCAATCCTAATTCACCTTTACCAAGACCACCATATAAGGCTTTATCAAGTTCTTCACAACCAGTTGATATCGTCTGTCTATAATCATCGCGTAAGTCATTGTCAATATCGTCAAATAGTCTAAAACCCATATCTTGCTTAGTATTGGTTTCAAGAGCCTTACGAATAATATCTTCAATGACATAATAATCACTTGAATTACCCTTTTTAATAATATCTTGTGCTTTATTTAAGGCTTTTGATAGATTTTGTTGTTTAAAAAACTTACCAGCCTCATCTTTAATTAAATCAATCGCGTCAAAAGCAGTAAGACGGATTTTATCAAGCATTGCAAGATTTTGTTCAACTGCAATTGCATCCGTTATTTTAGTTCTTATAAGGGTTTCAAGGTCGAAATATGTAGGTACGGTGGAAGTACTATTATATCTGTCTTTAATAAGACCTACAAGCCTTCTGAAATGTTCATCAGTGAACATATTTTGGTCTACGATACTTGCTATTGAAGTAAAAAACTGTGGTTCTTCGATAAAACATTTAATTAAACGTAGTTGATAATCCGTACCGAGATAGCCTAACGTTGATGTATCAATTTTCTTTGACATTTAACGCATTACTTTAAATATATTTAACATAAAATAAAACTATTACTCTTATTTTAATAAATGCTTCCTGATATTATCGTCAAGAAGCATTTATTTTAGATGTATAAAACATCAATTTCTATTAGAGATATTTATTAATCACTTCAATCTGTCGAGCGGACGGATACATTGTACCAAAGTATTCTCTGGTTTTCTGTTCTACTGCAGTACGCCAACCATTCACATATTCTCGATTGTAAGTGGTATAATAATAAGTTTTACCCTCATTTTTAACCCCATCATAGTTATTAGCATACTGTGCCTTCTTAGTATATTCACCATATTCGTCAACATAAGACTGACTGAGAACACTACAAATACGTTTAATAATATGATAAGTTAAATCAGCCTTATCATTCGTCATATGACGGATTATAGCGAGATTAAAATGAAGCGACATCGGGTCTTTGTCACGATAAGCAACATCACTATTTGTCAAATCTACACCATTACGGACATATTTAGGATATACATTACCATCCCATTCCCTTACATAACACTCTTTATCATCCACCAAGAAAATGAATTTAAAGACAAATTCACCGTCAGCAGGACGTTCCTCATCGTAAAGGTCTTTTACCCCATCATTATAGTCAAAAAACGTTTTCACAACGTTGTCATGACCTTCACACTCAACTACACTGTCAGTAACGCTATTATCCAAAATAAGACGTTTCTCGTGTTCCTTATACTCATCAATATTATTGACGAAACCTGTTAATTTAATAGGCGTTGGAGTAGTGTACCACTCATAAATTCTACTCTTGGATATAAGGTCATTCTGTATCATTCCTACAACCTCATCCATTACATTTTTAAATTCTTCACTTTCTAAAGATTCGTATGTAAAGCCATTAATCTTAAAAAAGCGTTGGCAAATAATATTCTCATTTATCTGTAGAATAAATTGAAATCTCTCACGATAAGAAGAATTATCAAATACCTTTGGTTCTTTTTTGATTTCTTTTTCCATTTAAAAGAATTAAAATTTAAAATTAAATAATCTTGTTAAAAATCTCTGTTACAAATATATTATTTCTGCACATAATAAGAAAAATTATACTGTTAAATTTCGTTTTTCTTTATCTATCAAATACAGAAATTCATTGAAAAAATTACTAAATTTAGTTTCATCTCGCAAATCTTCGACATCATTTTCCAGTAATATTCTATATAAATTCTCTAATGTCCTATCTTCTGGATCAATCGGCGTATACATTATATTTTCAATCATTTCAACCGCTTCATCAGTCATTAAAGGTTTTTTAAGGTCAATAATTTTTTCGTTTATTTCATATATTTCGCTCCCTTGTACTCCGTCAGTTACCCTATTTACTATATTTTCAGCCCATTTCAGAGGTTTTTTCTTCAATTTTGCTCTTTCTTCATTAATATTCTTTGCTTTTTCAATAACCTCATTTAAGGTAACTTTACGTTTCGTAATTTCATCGAAATTATTCAATAATGTCTTCTCGCCAAAACCTTTAATTCCCTTAATATTATCTGAAGTATCCCCACAAAGTACCTTTTTAAGAACTACATTCTGATAATTAATACCCTCAATTTTAGTATAGTTTTTTACGGTTAAAAAATCTTTTAACGATTGTACGTAAACTATTACATCTTCTGCAATTAATTGTGTTAAATCCCTGTCATTTGAACAGATAACAATTCTTTCATTTGATTTTTTATGCGTTACATAATAACCAATAAAGTCATCCGCTTCGGTTTTATCGCACATACATTGTCTGACAAATAATTCTTCAAGACAATCTATAATAACTTCTCTTTGCCAATGAAAGATTTCTTTTTGCTTTTTTATTTGTGCTAACTTAGCAGGATCTTCCTTTTTAGAGAAATATTGTTTCATTCCATTAATCTTAGCATTAACCGCTTTCATATAATCAGACAATTCTTCTTCATCTTCAAATTCTTTATCACGGTTAGCCTTATAATCGGAATTTAACTTATAACGTAACAATCCGCTTTGATTTCCGTCCCAAAAAACATAAACATACCTAAAATTACCTTTTCTAAGAAGCATTTTCAATTGTAAAAAGAATTGAAAAATGCCCCCTGTCGGTTTACCAGTTCCTGATAGTCTGTCATCACCTCTTGATGATACTTCCAAAAGATTAGACCCGTCTATAAGTAATGTATTAAAAGTATTATGTACTTTATCTTTATGCTTACTCGGCACTGGTTGTTTCATCTTCGGACAATGATGGGTTTCCTACACCTTCAGTATAATCTTTTATGGTTACAAAAATCTGACCGTTGTTATGCACTAATACATCCTGCGTACTGTCATAATCACTAAAATTTTCAGATTTCTTAAATTCCTCAATATTAGCAAATACACGAACAGTAGGGTAAGTATTACCGTGTGCTGCGCCTAAATCGGCTGAAGCCATCTTACAAAAGGTATCAAAAGGTATCTTTACGCACTTGCTTTCATTCAAATCAAACTCGGCTTTCTTAATTAAATTAACTTTCATTTCCTTTTAATATTAAAAAATTAAACAATTTATTTTATAACACTATCACCTATTTTGGTATTTCAAATATATGATAAATAGATAATATATCAAAATAAAAGACAAAAAAAGTAGCAGTATTTTTTTACCACTACTTTTATAAATTAATTAATATATTTTATGTCTCTTGATTACCATCTTCTTCCTCAATGAAAGACACATCCTCAGACGAAATCTTTTGACCTTGGGCTTCACCCTGTCTATTTAATTCTTTCAGCATTTCAGATACGTGTTCTTTCTGATATGCAGAAAGTTCATCTTTACTGATAAGTCCGTGTGCAGTACAGATGATTGGTCCTTCGTAAGAAATAGTCCACGGATTAGGCAACTGGTTTTTAACCACCTTAATCTTAGATTCTATGCCGTACTTATATGTGCATCCTTTGGAAACTGCTTTAAGTTGCTTTGTACCCTTGCTGATTGCACCACCAACATGACAAATAATACCGTGACAAGCATAATAGAAAGTCTCGCCATTCTTATATTTAACCATAGGTGCTGCCATAGGTGCGCTCATACTATCAAGCCAAATCTTAGAAATAGCAACCATTGTATTGGTATAAGGGGCAGAAACCTTTCTTGAAGAAGGAATACGACTATTCAAGATACCAGTAAATGCCACTGATACAGAACCTGCATCGAACATATTATTATTAGTGGGTGATTTATATGATTTATACGAATTGATAGAACCTATACTATCCCATACAAATACAAGACCTTGTTCTAATTCACCATTGTCTTGCGCATCAAGTAATTCTTTCATACTCGCAGCAATATCTTCAATAACAGCAACTTTTCTTTTTTCTTTTGTCTGTTTACCAGTTGAGTAATCGTTATTACCAAATTGATTAGCCAAAAGCGTATTATTGTAGTAAATAAAATTACCGTCATAGCCTATAATCTGATTTTCCTTGGTAATCGTTACCTCACCAGTCTCAGGATCGTAATTTTCCACGTCAACATCACCATAGACAGGTTCGGCTTCAAAACCCATATCCATAAGATACTTCCAATCCATATTATTTTCAGTATCATAAATAACTGGAATATAACCTTGTCTTTGTGCTGCCACAAGAACGTGATTAATAATTGTAGTTTTACCTGTATCAGAAAAACCACCAATCATACTGACATATCCCATAGGGAAACCTGGTAGTCTTGTAGCCTCATTAAAAGCCTTTGGCATCATAAGCCATTCCATAGGCTTATCAGCATTACTTACTACTATATTATCACTTGATACTTCAAGACCTATTTTCTTCTTATACGCACTTAATCCGCCTTTTTTCTGAATTCCTGTACCTTTTTTAATTGCTTGTTTCATTTTTCTTTTACTTTTAAATTAAACTTAATTGCATCACTATAACATTTTCTACATAATGGTATATATCTATCATTTCCACCAATCAGTATCTGCTCTCCGTCTGTAATTACATAGCCATCGTCATTTACACGGGCATTAACAATAGCCTTTCTTCCACAAGAGCAAGATATTTTTATCTCATCTATATCATCTGCTAATTCTAATAGACGTTTAGAGCCTTCAAATAAATGTGTATTAAAATCAGTTCTTAAACCATAACACATCACATTTATCCCTAAATCATCAACAATTTTAGTTAACTGTTCAATTTGCTTTGCCGTAAAAAATTGACATTCGTCAACCAGTATCCATTGCAGTAACTTAGTATTTGTCTTATCTATTAAAGCAATAATATCATTAACTATATTAAAAATATTATCATCTGGGTCTATCGTAATACACTCACGTTTAATACCAATTCTTGAATAAATAAAGTCAACTCCTTCTCTATTATCAATAGAGGGCTTCATACATATAAAAGGTATCCCTCTTTCTTCAAATGAGTGGGCTTTCATCAGCAATAATGCTGACTTAGACCCATTCATCGGAGATTGTATAAAATATAATTTGGACATTTTTTAATTAATTAAAAATTGTTAAAAAGGCAATTCATCGTCATCACTATCATTTACAGAAGTTACATCCACAGCCTTCTTAACTTCCGTAGGATCTGTCTGTGCAACCGTTGCAGAATTATCTTGTTCTAATATTTCTTCACCTTTTTCAGCAATTTCTGCAGCCTCTTCTTTTTTGGTATTATCACTACTGATTTCAACGGCTACAAGATTACCGTTATCATCTCTACGAGGCATCTTACCGTCAAGAACAATACTGATATAATCAGCAGGTTTAACTGAATAAATATCATACCACTTCTTTGGGTCGCTAATCCAAGCGTTCATTTGGTCTACGTCTTGCGATAAAGGCTTCTGCTTGGTCGCAGCGTCTACTTTAATTGAATTATAAGGCAATTCCTTACCTTCCTTATCAAATTGACGCGAAATTGTTAAAATAATATCACAACCGTTATTCAAATCAAATAAATTGAAATTTTCTTCTCCTTCTAATCGAAGTTCCTCACGGCGGTTATTATATAATGCAAGCAATTGGTCAAGGATGCCAGTACCACGATAACTCTTATTAAATTTCCAAAACTTAACTCCGTCTTGTTCGTTATCACGGTCGATTACTCGCATAATATATGTCGTAGACGAGCCTAAAGATTTTGCTTTATCATAAAGCGTCTGTGCTTGTGCTGTCTTACCTGCGTTTTTAAGTGCTTTTGCTTCCTTGAATAGTTCAAATCTCTTCTCACAAATAGGACATTTTTCCTTTGGAAATTTATCTGGAATTGATTGACTATTAAGGCATACAAAATTCTTCCACGTTGATTCAGAAATTTGTTTGTCAACTCTCAGTTTATGTGTTTCAATTTCAACATAAAGTGACGGATTTTCTACACTAACTGGTAATATACGAAGTCTTACTGTTTTCTTTGTTTCTCCATTCTGTAATCTTGTGTTTAAATAATTTTTTTCGTTAAAATTTGTATTTACTTTCGGTTTTGTACTGTTTGCTGCGTTATCCACAGCCTCTGGTGTTAAATTTGCTACTAATTCACTCATTTTTTAATTTAAATTTACTTTTATTTTTATTCTAAATCTATATTTAATTACATCAAATATTCTATATTTCAAATATACTACTAAAATTACATATATAAAAATAAGGTGGCTAAAAATTTGCTTTAGCCACACGTATATTACAAATAAATTAATTAAATCTTAATAAAGTCATCCAATTTAAAGTCATTAATATCAAATGACTTTCCAATTTCATTCACATTAATATTACGCACATCATCACGAGTTATATCGAACTCTTTCTGTTCATCGCTCGTGGATACATCATTATTATAAATGACATTATAGTGAGGATTTTGAGCTTTTTTATTATCCCAATAATCTTTTGGAGATTCTGAATAAGGATATGAAGCCTGAGAACGAATATTCAGCATTTCTTGTTCTGACGGATTACGTTTTTCAAATTCCTGTCGCAAATCATCAATTTTTCTATCATTTGCCAATAATGCACTACCAAATTTATTGATAACTGATAGTATTCTTGTCAATTTATCGTCTACACCGTCTATCTTAATCTCAGAAGCCTCTTGTGATTGCGTTAAATCATCAACATCAATAACAGTATCGCCTTCTTGCCGTTCTTCGGTATCTGCATTATCGTCAAAATCCATAGGTGCTGCATCATCACCCATATCACCCATCATACTACCATCCTGTTGACCATTATCCATAGGCATTGTATCGCCATCTTGTGGATTTTGAGGGGCATCCATAGGCTGATTACCGTCATTACCCATTTCACCACCTTGAGTGTCTTGACCCATAGGTTGTTGAGTTTCCTGACCATTATTACTGCCCATTTGATTATCTTGCGGAGGCATATTCTGTTGTTCGTCATCCTCTCCGTCTTCTGAAATCATAGGAGAAGTAATGAAAGTATATTCATTAATTTGTTGAAAACGTTTTATTTGCTCCCCAAGATTATATTTTTTAATTAAATCTACATCCATTGGAAATATTAGTCATTTAAAAGCATTTTATTATCTTCAGTCAATAAAATTGTACTTTCTTCGGTTCTTTCATAAAGACCTTTGTCTTTCTTTTCGACTTTAACCTTACGTTTAGGGGCTTTTTCAATATCTAAGGCTGCCTTCACCTGTTCAATCTTATCATTCATATCGGTTTCTTTTGTTTTTTTCTCAATTATTTCTCCTTTAGGGGCAACTTTATGTGGTATACCTCTATTACTATTAGGTCTTACATACTTTTTTGTTATTTTTTTGCCTATAAATCTACGCATAAGCCTTTCTTAGTTAATTATCTTAATAATAAATAGTTTTTAATCTGAAAAATACTCGTATAATGGCAACATATAATGTATATTATCCTGCAATTTTCTTTTTATCTCATTCGGATAACTATTAAAATCACTAATTACCCTATTATTAGGAATAACCGTTAATTTATTAATTAAATTATTCGTATCACAACCCAAATAACGACACGTTGACAACGATAACCCAAATACTTTATTTAATTCTTTATCGTATACAAATAAAAACTTATTAAAATGGTTATAAACCAACTTATTTCTATTAGAAGATAAGTATTTCCACAATTTCTTCTTCTCTTCTTTAGATAAAGTCAAAATATCACATAACACATACTCAACGGTTTTAGTCATTTCATTTATCAATACATTATAATATTCTTCAATATCCTTATCATAATCAGTACGTTTCTCCATTTTCGAAAATGTCCACCATAATTTTTGTTCGGGATATCCTTTTTTAAGAATATTAAACCCATTAATCATTTGTTTTGCTTCATTATAACCAATAATAAGGGTTGGAAGGGATTTATCTATCTCTTCCAACGTCTTACATTTCTTATAATTAAAGTTAAAACTAATTCTTTTTAAATTTGTTACTATATTCGTTATTGGTCGAGGCATATTCTTTATCAATTTTAAACGTTTGGCAAAACAAATATACTATAAAAACAACATTTTATTCATAAATTTGATTATATTTTTTTGCTTTTTTAACACTTGCCCAATATGGTTGATTCTCAGTCCCATATCCTTTATGTTTCTCTCCTTTCGAGTCTGTATAACCATTTTGTATCACATTTATCCATTCTTGTGCTAATCTTTGTGTATAACTTAAATTTGATAATTTATCATAATCTATACCTCCCATTCTATTCCATCCTTCGCCATAATATCCATATCCAGCCTTTAGTGCCAATAACCCCATATATCTTGTAAATGGGTTTTTGCAATTTTCAAAAAATTTCTTATATGGCATAAAATATATAGAATAATAAAAATCAAAAACAGCATTATCATAAGCAGCAACAAAACCCTTGTTAGGCGTTGCATTTAATACACGTTTTCTTTCTGCTGTATAGAATGAGGCTTGGACTTCATTTATACCACAATAATCAGTGGAATGATGTCCACTTGGATTTGTATTACCACCCTCACCCTGAGCAACAAAATATAGTACACATTTTTTAATATTATTGGAAGTATATTTAAATTCACCAATAGTTTTACCCTTATATTCACAAATCGCATTCTCTGAATAATTACTATTTGTTTCGAAAATTGACTTACCTCCAGAAGGCGGATTAATAGAACCATCACCACTTGAAGTACTAACCAACGCTTTTTCAATATTTGGAATACGCCATATTGTAGATATTAAATCAAAAGCTTTATCACTAGTATATGTACCTTTTGCCCAAGTTAATCCTGTGGGTTGAATTACATCAGATACCCAATGTTTCCCAGTAAAAAATTCAGCGTGTCCAGAATCTTTACCCTCTCTATTCTTATATTTTTTTAACACTACATCACCTGGCATTGCATACTTAGGCAAACTTCCACCTTCATTAAATATTTGTTTATAACCAGCAGCATCTCTCATTGCATTAGTTGCAGTATTTTCCCAAGCATTACCACCTTGTACATTTAAGCCTCCCGCACTCAATGCAGCCCATACATGACGAGCACACCAATGACTAGGTATAGTTGGAGGCTTTTCCGTGCATTTTTTATACAAAATTTTAGTTTTCTCTTTGTTGGGAATATCCACAGTAGTAATATGTGCCATATTATAAATGAAATTAATAGCGTGTTTTAGATTAAACGTTTTACCATTCAACATTTTAAACTCATAAGTACTCAATTGTGGCATATAGTAGTTATTATCACCTCGATTATAGTATTTACTATCAACATCTTTACAATTATCTTTCAATGGTTTATACATATCCATATTATTGGCTGATGCACCTTTGTTAGATATGTTATTATCTATTCCGCTCTTTTTAAAATCAATGGCTTCGTAATCATCAACAGTATCATCATTGCCCTGTATCTTATTTTTTATATTGTCATCATCAGTTCTATTAATAGTACTCCAATATTTTGACACAATTGGTACAGGATTTTTGCTCATTTTCATTCCTTTGAATTTCGTAACCATATTACCAGGTGTCATCGTATGGGTTACATTAAATATCATATAAGCACCTCTCCACATTGGTATATTGAGTAATTGAAAATACATCAATGGTTGTATCTGTGCATTACCCATCATTTCCACTTCAATTTGATAAGAATAGTTACTAAAAATATTATAAACGTCCTGTCCATAGAAACAAACCTTTCTAGTGTTATCCTGTGCTAATTCCGCAACGTGCCATAAAGTTTTAATAGATTGTTCTGTTTCCATAGGGTTATCCATACTAATATTAAAATTCTTGAACAGATGGTTATTCTGTTTAGCAAAACTTACACCAAAAGCAGGAATATTATATCCATTTTCAGTTACACCATATTGATTATATATACGAACAGCATTTTGTTCAGTAATTTTCTCTTTTATTTTCTCTTTTACTCCATTAATTTCAAATACTGGTAGTACATCTTTGTCTTGTTGAGAATAGATATCAAAACCGTCATAACTATACATTGCAGAATCAGGTAACTGTTTAGCAGGTGGATATGTGTATATAACAACAAAATTGTTATTTAATCGAGGAATTTCCATTTGATTAAATGGAAATGGTCTAAACATATTTTCTAAATTTTTCACTGCTTTTTCAGAAAACTCGCCATTAACACCTAAACCAAGGTTAACAAAATCAGGTAAACCTACAAATAGACATCTATGCTCAGATACAATATCACTAATAAAACTAAATAAACTACTATCCTCAACACGTCCTTCATACTTTCTTAAAAGTTTATCTAAATTTATTTTAAGTAAATCACCTATATCATTGTAATATGAATCAATAAACTTAAAATTACCTTCAAAAAATACAGAAACATCAAAATGCTTATTATATTGTTTTGAACCATCATCTTCTTTAGTGTCCAATTCATTTCTTGATAAAGGCATTAGCCATTTTTCCCATATATTTTTACAATATAGGTAAATTGCTAATAATTGATTTTCATTATGTTCGTCACCTTCAGTTAAATTAGTAGATGAATCATCTGCTACAGTAGTTGAACTACTTACAATTTCGTTTAATTTATTTACAAAACCGTTAATGTATCCCTTAAAAGCGGAAGAAGGTATCGAAATATCTTTTTTTGTTTTACCAACAGCACAACTATTCATTAATACAACTTTACCAAAAACTACATCTTTAATTTTAACTTGAACATCCTTTGAATCGTTTTCATCAAAGATAAGATAAAGTCCGTCCGTAGTATCTTTTGTATAAAGACAACTAAACGCATAACATGTACCTTGATGAATCGTACTTTCTGTAAAGGCTGACTGATTTGCAATTTTCTGCAGACAATTATTTAAATAGTCTTGATAAGACTTGCCATCAGTAAATGGCTGATTGTTTTCATTATGGAATTCACATGCATTTGTGATCTTTTCAAAATCCCTTGTTGCAAAATTTTCAAAATATTCAATTAATTGTGTTTTAACATTATTATTTAAATTATTATATAAATGATTATCTGTTTCTTTTGCAATGTAACGATTAATATCCATACATCCTTTGGGTAAATCTTCTGTAGATTTCGCAATAAATAATCCTGATTTTGTACCCATTGTTAAAGCCTTGCCATTTCTGACATAACTACAGTATTCTGGTACACCTTCGGGATTAGTGTATTTTATACCATCATCTGTATGATGACCATCTTTATCATTATCTACATTTCTCTGTCGCCAAAGTAAACTGCCAATATATAAAATATTTAACTTATTATATATACCAAATGCGCCATGTTCTGTATGTAGATTATGGTCAAAATACTCAGTACTACGTTTCAATGACTGCAAAAATAAACAAGCTTTTGCACATAATTTTTTATCTCCATCAGATATTTGATTTTGATTATAATAGAATGGATGACCGAATAATGAACCGCATGAACCGCCTTTTCTATCCCATACGTATAACATTTTAATAAAAAATTTATCTATACTATCACTACCAATCTTGCCATATTCATCACCTAATTCATAACTAGTTGAAGCAGAAGTACCTCGGATAGCACGATTTACCATGCTAAAATCCTTAATCATATTATTTTTATTTGGCTTAGGATGTTCAGAATCAAAATAATCCGCATAACTTTTGCCAATAAAATGGTCTGGTAATGAAGGAATATGTTTCTTATAATCCTCAAAACTTATCTTCCAATAACGTTCAACAAAAGTAGATAATTCATCCATTGGTGGTGTATATTCGTTTACTTTAAACGAATTATTTTTAACTGCTTCATATATTTCTTCAAGTTGTTTTATATCATTCTCGTTATCAATAATATTAAATTCATCATAATTAAGACATTCATTAACTTCCCCACTTGATTCATTTGTAAGCCATTTATTTGACTTTTTATCAATTATTACACCATTAAATACTGTTTCATTCTCATATGATTCGAAATTAATAAATGTACTATACCCTTTTGTAAACGGCACTAATTTTGTTGGTACATAGTACTTATTATTTTCATTTAAAAAATAAGTGTAATTATATTTATTATTATTTAATTTAAAAATATTATGTCTACCTTCTATACAGCCTCTTGCGTCTGGTTTGTATTCATACTCATAAAGACTATTACCAGTAATTTTATCCACTTTTGCCTTATTGTCATACCGTCTATCACACACAGCCATTCCACTAATAATATCAGCAGCATTACCGTCCCTTGTATTCTCAGTTATCAAAGTCTTAATATTATCTATATTTTGGCAACTATAAAAGAAATTATATGCATCTGCCTTAGCAACAGTTTCAAGCATTGTATTATCATCACATAATTCGGTATCCATTACACCTAATATCTGTGCAATTCGTAATGATAAATGACCAACAAATGTATGAAAACCATTATTAACAGAATCATTAAATGGTGCATTAGTATTAAATATATCACATGGTAATACTGGTATATAATTAATATTACGAACCATTGTATTAGTATTGCTCTCTTGATCCTTTCCTACATATTGTATTGCGTTTTGCAAACTCAATACTACTCGTTCTTCAACCCATTTGTTAGGTGCTATTGTACCTACCCATCGGTACATATCTTTATATTCTAATTTATCTATTATTTGAGTAGACGAATTGCTATGATTAAAAATCGCTGTCCAAGCAGGTAATCTTTGTTGTTTTTCAAAAGCAAGCCTTTCTGGTAAATCTGTATTAGTATTCTCAACGCCTAACGCACTTGCTAATCTTCCATCTTCTTGATTTGCAATTTCATTTCCAGCAGCAAATAAAATATGGCAAAATGTTTCCAAATGACACATCAATATTTTAAATATATTGTATATGTTTGGAATAAAACCAATTGCACTTACAGTTTTAACAATAAATTCACTTTCTTTACGTCTTTTATTCTCTTCAAGAACAAGATTATTATTTTCTATTAATTGTTGGACTTCTGTTTTTAACTCTTCAAAAGAATTTGCTACATAAACGGTAGTAGATGTACCATCTACATTTTCTGTTTTTTCTTCATATGCCTTTGATGGTAGTTTTGAAGTATCAATATCATCACATAAACTTGCAACACCTTGACCTATAATACGTAAACAATCTCTTATATCTTTTTTATGGTTAGCAATGGTATCAGAATCAGTTAAATATCGGTTAATCTCATTAATATTACTTATTAATGTTTGTGCATCACTATTATCATTATGTAATTTTGCATCACCATCATCTTCTGTCTCACTACCAGGATATTCAGAATCGTAAATACAAGAACGTATACTATTAAATAACTCATATAATTTAGGCGGCTCTACACCACCAGTTAACTGCCAAGATTGTTGCATTCTTACATGTTCATTCCAATATTCTTGACCAATATAACTACAATAAGGCGCAGCAACAAGATATTGTAATGGAATATCAGTTAATAACGACCAAGTATAACCTACAAATTGTACTGTTGCCTCAACATTACCTGTCTGTGCATTAAAATTCGCTTTAAAATTTGTTACTGTTAATTGATATGTAACAGCCTTTCCAAAGAAACCTTTTATTTGTAATCTGAATTTCGGATATGGAATAGTAAAAAATGAACCAAATACATTTGATGAATTTATTTCGCCATTACCGCTTTTACTTGTATGTATTGCTTCTTCTCTACCAAATAAAGCACTACCTCTTACATCTACAAAATTGATTACAACAGTAGGTGTATAATAACTATCGAAAGATACTTGTATACTTGATACTCCAAGTCCTTCTATTTGTTCTCCCTTATTGTAACCATCAGCAGAAATATCTACATAATAAGTAGAAAGATAGCGATTACCTTGTGAATCATATACCCCATTTTCATCAGAAATACTACCATTTAAAACATTATAATGGCCGTCACCACTTAGTTTATCACACCAACAAAGACCCATCTGATTTCTTTTTTGATTATCAAATCGGTCATATTTCTCTATAATAAGGTTAAAAGCAATCGACATATCCTCATATGGAGGAGTTAAAGGTATGTCACCATTATCTCCACCCAAACCAAATACGTCATTTGGGTCTACATAAAATATACGTCCATTTCGTTTTACAATTTCGTTTTCTGCCATTTATAGATAAAAATAAGATAGTTACATTTATTTATTATAAAAATAACTATCTTATTTTCCATTTTTCAATACAAATATTTAATATTAACCTCTTTCATAATGTAATTACCATGTTTTTCCACAATCCTTATTAAGTTACCCTTATTATCATATTCGTAATAATAGTTAATGTAGCCTCCTTCAAAATCCATCAGATAGTCGGGACGTAAACAAAGCCATTCTGTTAGAGCGACAATCGTTATATTTGTGGTTCTTGGAAACCATAATTGCCAAAAGTCTATATTGGTATCGTTTTTTACGTTGAAATTAAACCTCTTAGCAGCATATCCAAAACTTTTATCGTTGTCTGAGTCTGAATGTCGATAGTTGTAAGTTACTTCCCATATTATCCCATCACGATAGTCAAATTTGCGATTCCAATCATTATTATTGCGACTAAACGGTTCCGCCCGTGAAAGCCTTGCAAATTCTATCTCATTATCTTCTATAACATTACGCCAAGGATGCCTTTCAGATTGTGCATAGGTATATGTATGTTCGGTCTTAAATCCGCTTCCATCAGACCCCAAACAAGTCATGGTAATTCTTGCCACATTACCATACACATCCATGTCATAAACCCATTCACAATCAGAGTCAGGGGAATAATAACTCTTCCGAGTTAATACACCATTATTCATAGTAAATGTATGGTATAATTTATCACCGTAATAAACAGACATTGATTTCAGTTTCAAGTCATCAAAATACTCGAATACATACCGTTGATTACTTGCCTGTCTTCCTGACATCTCAAACTCACTCACACATTTAAGCCCTCTCTCATTCACTCGCTGAGAATAAAGGCTAAATACACTACTAACTAAAATAGTTAATATTACGAATATCTTTTTCATATTTAATTATTTTATTAATTACACAACAAAGGTAGAGAAAAATTCCCTACCTTCCAAATATTTTATGTTAATTAATATTAAAATGAATTTGCTCTTTTTACATCGTTCTCATAACGAGTTAGAGCACTGCTTAAAGGATATGGTATTCTCATAATGGAAGCGTCTGGAATTTCAAACTCCATACTACCTAATTTCGGATTTGCAAGCATAATTAGCCATCCATAATTAGGGTCGCCATAATACTTATATGATAACGAATCTAACCTCATTTTAGACTTATCATATTTAATATATAAATCGCTGCCATCTTTCTCTATTTTTAGATTAGGTATCAATCTAATTTTACCTTCTTGTCTGAAACTGCAATATCTATCGTAATAATTAGCCATATTGTTTAATTTATAGTATCAAAATTTTTATAATTTTGTGCAGTATAGAAATAACTATTCTTAGTATCAATCTCATTTCCTTTTAATGCACCACAAGTCTTATCATTCCAATTATATTTCATTCTATCGCTTCGGTTATCATATAATCTACCATTTGCATAATAATTGAAACTCATAGCGTTTTGTAAACGACGTACTGGTCCACCCAAATCACCACCACCAATAAATTTAAACGACATCGACACATTAGCAATTAATGGTATTACACCAATACCTTCTTCATTTAAATCCCATACAAGTGGGTCGTAATTGATAGATATGTTATCTATCACAATCATTTGGTTATACCAATCACCAAGTCTTAATACACAGAACGGAGGTCTGCCAAACGCTAAATTATTAGCAGATTTAGCATAACTACCATCAGATGCCGTTACAGTATTACCTGCTCTCATACACTGATTTAAGAAGTTAAGTCTTGCACTAAACCCCTCTGGGGTCATTGAGTGAAATGCAGGGTCAAAATATTGAATTTTCTCCATTACCTTGTCATACGTCATTCTATCCTTATCCTTTAAAGCACGAAAGAAATAATATTCTTGGTCATAACGTGATTTATTAAAATCACCTTTGATATTATCTGTATTAACAATTCCTTTTTTTTCGTCATATTCTACACTTGCTCTTGTATCTACACCGTCAATATACTTTAAGACTAATTTTCCTGTAGGTTTACGATCTTTATCCAATTCTTCTACCCATTTTAAATTTTTCTTTTTTGCATCAGTTTCATTTTCATTAATATAATATGTTTCGCCAGTATTTTCGTCCTTATGTTTACTGAATCCAACGTATTCTGACTTATCCATATTCTCATTATATTTATTGAGAATTTCCTTTACTTTATTAGTTTTTTCTTGTATTACAGCATTATCTACACTAACAATATAAATGTATAAATACTTTTTAAATTCATCATTTAAAAGTGATTTAATTGAATTAATATCTCTTAATACATCTTCCTTAGTAGCATAACTACTTAACTTATCTGAAAGAATATTTACGGTTTCATCAACAAATGGCAACTGATATCTATCAATTTCATTATCTTTATTATTAAATATATAATAACGTCTTCTATAATCTTCATTGCCATTATATATGAATCTTAATTTATCTAATTTATCAAATAATTTACCTTTATCAATATTAACTGCAGTATTATTACCGTCAGTTACACCTTTTTCAATTGCATTATTATATATCTCATAACATCCACTATCGAATGTAATTTCAATAATTACGTCATTGGGTACTGCATTAATATCATTAACTGTGTGCCTAACTACACAATTAATTTTAGGTGCTATACCTTTAGAAATATTGTTTACAATTTTCTTACGATAAAAGTCATCAATTTCTACATTACCTTCTTTGAAGTAATCATTAATAACATTATCAATATCATCACTATTAATATCTATTTTTTGAGAGTATTGCCAATCTTTATAATCATCATTTGAACTATTATCCGTATTTTCCTTCTTTTCTGTAAGTTTTCTGTTATTTTCTTCTAAATCAGATATTTCTTGACGTTTATTTTGTATATCTTTATTCCAATCTCTTATTTTCCTGTTTGATTCCTCAATTTCTTTATTAATTTTATTAAGTTTATGTTTTCTTTCTTTTTCATCTTCAAGTTTTTCTATTTTCTTTTTTCTTTCTAAAAGAGATTCAAGTGCATCATTTTCACTATGAATTCTGTCTTCTATCTGTGATATTTCTCTTCTTAGTCTTTCAATATTCTGATTATTTACTTGAATTGCTTCATCCCAGTTTTCTATTTTAGAATCGTCTTTATGATAGTTTTCGTATATTTTCTCAAGTTCTTCTTTTTTATTTTTAACTTTTTTAAGTTTATTAATATCTTCTTTTATCAAAACTCCAAGTTTTTGTTCAAAATCAGCGTCATCAGCCATTTTATCTTTAGAATCAACTGTTGACATATTTAATATTTCTTTTATTAATGCGGTAATATTATCATCTTTATCTTCATCGTCATCACCATATTGCCAATCCTCATATAAAGTAAATTTTCCTCCATCAACCTGCTCAGTAAATTTAATATTACTTAACTCAGTTTTTATTTCTGCTTTAACATTTTCAAGATAATTACTACCTAAACTATCAACGCAATTACTGATTATTTTGTCAATATCATTTATCTCTTTTTCTGTTAATCTAATATCAGTTTCATTACGATATTTAATAACTTCTTCTTCTATTTTTTTAATAATATCAGTAATTAAATTTTCACCTGTATTTATTGTACTATTTTCTTGCTGATTTGCATCAGGTAACGTAGCAGTAGCCTCACGATTAAAATGCATAACTACTTTAACAGAACGATACATTTTAGCTGTTTTGCCACTTACATTTGTTTTATCCTTTTTATCGACTGCATGTCCTGCATCGAAGGACGGATTTCTAACTGCGGCTTTGTCCTTCCAATCACCATTGAGGTATTTCTTTAGCCAATCTAATACAGTTAAAGCCCTATTTTTGGCTAATGCTTCATTACGAGCATTTTTAAGACTTTCGTTAATAGTATTACCATGTTCATTAGAGTAACCTATTGTATCTACTGAAATTAATTTATACCCATTTTCACTATTAAAAAAATTCTTTAATTTATTTATTCTGTCTATGTCATTATTTTTCACATTCCCTGCAATAACGTTAGCAATATCTTCAGATGCTAATGCTTGTGCTACCTCAGATAAAGAATATAGATTTTCATTATCAGTTTCATTAAAATTATCCTTAAATGCTTTTATATCACTGTTTAAATTATAACAAAACTTATCATAAAATGATGAGTTTCCACCTTGTGGATATTGGTCATAACAATTAATAATTGCATTTCCTTCATATTTTAAAGGGTTTAAAGAGGTAATACTTTCCATTTTATATTCACCATCTATACGATAATACCATTTTTTTTGTTTTGATGGTACATATGTAGTAGTCTTATTATCACCTTTGTTATCCCACCACCTCTTATCAGTACCAATTATATAATTATTGGTATAACTATTACTGATAGCGGTTTTCATTTCATAACCACTACCATTATTTCCATTAGTATTTTCAAATGATAACGGTAGATTTTTTGTTATATTTCCATCGGGTGTCATTTGCGCACCTTTACCATAAAGTAAATATGGAATGGCTTCAACATCTTTACCACATCTATCATAATAACCTGCGTAATTATTAGGGAAAAACACATAAAATGTTACTTTTATATCTTCATCCATAGAAATTTGGGGTTCTGTGGGCTGTGTAGGAGTAGATTTTGGTACTGGGGTTTCACTTTTGTTCACTCTATTTTCTATATATTCATCAGTTAATGGCGTAGGTTTTGCATAATCACTTAACTTACCACCTGTTTCATTACTTCCACCAGTGCCAGCAACATTATCACAACCAGCAAAAAATCGATGCACATCATCATCTGATACCTTTGTAATAGTATCATTGTTTCTACCACCCCAACTAACATAATCCAATATTGAAGGATGGTCAACCAATAACATAAAATTAAGTGTACCAGTTCTAACTGTATTAATGTATGTATATACATCTTCGCCTCTACCAATAAATGTACTACTATTCCAATTAGTTGAAGTAGTTTCATTAAAACTGATACCGTAAGGTGGAAACCACATTATACGACCACCCATAGGACCACGTTGTTCCCAAGATAATGCTTTCTCAAATGAATACGGGTCATAATCTTTCCATGCAAGGTTTTCAATTGAAAACATACATTGTTTAGTATGTATATTTTTTTCACCACCGCCTTGAAATTTAGGTGTAATATTAACAAACCCATTTTTACCTAAAACTGATAATCTCCATCCGTAAGTATCATCTTTCCATCCATATTCTTTTTTAAACCTTGGATGACGGGACTTTATAATTTTGCCATTAATTTCAGCAGTTAATTCATCATAACCATCCGAATAATATGCGTAATTATGAAAATTTTCCCATTTATGAAAATCTTCTGCTAACACAGGTTCTTCACCATCCATAAATGGACGCATACGTTTATCCAAACTATCATATTGATAATGATGTGTCCATACACGGCAATAAGGGTTATCATATCCATTTTGAGGATATGAATCACCTCGTTGTGCATCACCCGTTAATAAATTTCTACCGTGTGATAAACCGTATTCAGTACGTACATCCATACTGTTTTCAGTTAAATTGCTGTCAGTATGAAATCTTGAAATAATAGTATTAATTTTATGCTGATTGAATAATCGTTTTGTTTTATTTAAAATACTATTTAAATTAACTGATTTAATTTTAGTATCAAATTCACCTGTACCATTATCATCGTAATATAGATTTTCTCTTTTTTCTTCACTACGATTATTAATTTTTTTAGTTGAAGTAACGTCAACACCACTGGAAATATCTTGTTTATGTATATTAACAAAGTTATCAACATAATCATAACCTTTAGCATAACTTGGAGATAATGCAGTACCTATGATATTACTTGAATCGCCATTTAATACAGCATCAGTACCTAACGCATTTAATGTAATTTCTTTTTCTTTTTCGTTAAGACGCATTAAACGCATCATATAGATACCATTGCGTATTCCGAAATTACACATTTCATTTGGTGATACCTTACTAAGCATATCAATAACACTATCAGATTTTTCTCTGGCATATAATGCTAACGTATCTATGGTTTTATAAGCAAAATCCACAGCTGCGGTTATTTCATCTCTGTTAGTATTTGATATGTCTTTATTTATATTATTATAATCCATGTGAAAAACGTAGAATTTAATTTTGTTATGTTATATATAAATAATTAAATTAAAAATTTCTAGTATTATAATTAATAATATTATATATACTTTAGTTAATTT
>ENA-ORRO01000264-ORRO01000264.1-human-gut-metagenome-genome-assembly--contig:-NODE-264-length-46446-cov-4.638658_pt1 | contig 46446 bp, 36 predicted proteins | sample MGYA00242176_ERZ509136 | MGnify/ENA primary metagenome ERZ509136 (study PRJEB26280, sample SAMEA2338644) | human gut metagenome | biome: human gut; feature: human-associated habitat; material: faeces...
CTGTGCGGAGGATGGATAAAAGTTTTCATCTGTAGTGCTGATTCTGTACCAATGATTACCGTTGATAACGGAATTGTTATCTTCAGGAGGATAATAGTCGCAAAGTATATTGGTACCAGCATCTACACGGTAGATATACCACCTTTGTGTGTAGTACTGGCCGAATGCTTCATTGGCATAGTCTGTAATCCATGCCGTTGTGTTGTAATTCGACAAAGAGAAGAGATTGGCGATGCCTTCCTCTCCACCAATAAACTGCAACAGGGTGTTACCGGCATTTTGGGAAAGATTGCCGTATAAGTCGTACACATTCTCGGCTATCTCAATGACACTGCTTGTCTTGTCCATGATGGTTCCGTTAAAGAAACTGTGCCCAAGAATGGAACTTACAGCATTGTCGGCTCCAGCTGAAGCAAGGCTAACGCCCATCGCATAGAGGTTATCTATGTCTTGCTTCAGGTTTTCCTTTGTGAAGTTTGTACCAATATTTGAGAAGCTTTCAAGCAGAACATTCCAATCCACATTGCCCAGTTCTGACAATTTCAGAATTGCTGCAAGTTCCTGGTTGATTTCAAGAAATACGATGTCCTTGAATGACAAAGTACTATTGGTAACAATAGACTCAAACTGATAACACAAAGTCTTTACCTCATCACAGATCTTATAGAGATAGCTACCCCAATAGAGGGCGTTATGAGGACTTTTAAGCATCATGCCGGCAACAGTCCATATTTTGGGCATAATTTTGGCAGACACCATGTTGTATATACGGCGGTAATAGTAGTTCTCTATTGCACTGGTCCAAAGTCCCAGGTTTGTGAGAGCTCTGCGGTCGAGGAACTTGGAACTGAAGATTCCTGCAGCGGCCACTTCCGCTGCCTGATAATGTTCCCTGATCTTGGCTATCTGTTGAGCATAATACGCCTCTGTAGCAGCTTCTGTACCGAAAGCCGCCGACATTTCTGCTACAGTGCGAGTATCATAATTTACACTGTAATACTGTGCCATAGCAGGCACTATAGCACAGAGAAATAGAAGTTGTATTATCAGATGGCGTTTCATTTTCAAATCTTACATTTCTGTTTTTGTTTTGAGATTAAGAACATGTTGAGCCTGGTTCACCTTTTGTGCAAAAGCCAAAGACTTGGTTATTCCTGAAAGACTCCAATCCCGACAATAGGCTTCTATGGCATGCTGATGGTCACATTTCAACTCTCTTTTATAGAGTTTCAAGGCTTCCTTTTCAGCTCGCTCTGTAGTGTAAGTCATGTAGCATTCACGTGGCTCTTCAACTCCAAATACGGCCCCGACACTTCCACGTCGGATAAAGACCTCACGGAAGAAACTTCGTCCTTCCTTATTTTCCAGGCGGTTGATAGTGAAAATTTTCTTACAATCAACGTCCGTCAAACCGAGTGTGGCCTTAATCTCATCAAATCGCTCACGGAATTTGCTCTGGTCGAGCAGCATTACCACGTCTGAGTTATTGATGATAGCTTCCTTGACAATAGGACTTCCTACAATATCCTGTATTTCCTGCGTTACCACACCAACAGAAGCCCAGAACTTACGGGCTGTCTTGTAGAGATACTTTATGTATTCGGCCATCATCGGAGAAGCGATAGCCTTCCATGCCTCTTCGATAACCAGTACCTTACGGTTCTTCTTGATTCTCATTTTCTGGATGAACACATCCATGATGATTAGCGTAACAAGAGGGAAAAGAAGAGGGTCATCCTTAATGGAGTCGATTTCAAACACGATGAAGGTCTCATCAAACAGTTTGGTGTCCAGGTTCTCATTCAGCGTCACCTCATGACTGCCTCCCTTGTAGAAGTCCTTCAACAGATAGTTGTAGGCTGCCAAGTCAATGCCGGAAAGTTTATTTTCTTCAATGATTTGCGGTATGCGGACAACAACGCTCCCGTGCATCGCTTCGAGGAGGAAGAGTGGATCCCGGATCCGAAGATGAGTACCTGGTTTATCGACCGCACTCAAAGCACGGGTGCCTACACCCAATGGGCCGATGCCTACGGCAAGTTCTCCTATCAGGCGGGCCTGCGACTGCAATGGGATCGCATCGCTTACCGAAATGCCGAAAATACGGGCTACGAACATCGTGACTACTGGCGGCTTTTTCCTGGCCTACACGTTCAACCCGGAAAAGGGCACCAATATCAATCTCGACCTCTATCGGTCCAGCGGCCGGCTGCCCGACAACAACGCCCTGAGTCCCCGCCGGGTCTGGCAGTCGCAATACAGTTATACCGTAGGCAACGAAAATCTCGAACCCGGCTGGGGGTACGACATCGACCTGAGCTATACGCTGCGCAACAAACTGACGATCTCTTACGGAGGTACGTGGTCGCGCGGCAGTGAAACGATGACTTTCTATGACCCCGACGATCCGAACATCGTCTATACGACGAAGGTGAACGGGGAACACGGCTCGGCGCATAATATCTGGATCGATTATACGACATTGGTAACCAAATGGTTCCGAGTGAAATCTTTCATTCACGGATATTGGTATCGGAGAGAGGTGGATGGCGACTGGCAGGCTTCGTACAGTGCCGGAGGCGGGATGTTCAGCCTTTCCCTTATGTTCCAGCCGCATCCCTCGATGATTATCTATCTGGACGGAGGCGTCGAGCTGCCCCAAAAAAGATTGGAAACCTGGCAAAATTCCTATTGGGCTTTAGCTGCCGGAATAACCAAATCATTCTGTAAAGACAAACTGTATATATCCCTCGACGTGAACAATATCCTTTCGACCAAACTGAAAAAGGAAACGGTACGCTGGGACAACTCCTACTATTCCGTCCTGCGGCAACCTCGGGGACACAGAAGTCTGCGGCTGGTCTTTTCGATCGGCTACCGGTTCAACCGAAATGCCAAAAAGAGCGTATCGACCGTGCAAACGTTACGAGATCCGGAAGAAATTCTGAAATAGGCCGCTCAAGACCCGTATTCGAATCCAGTGCGCAAGACGTGCTTTCCGAGAACCGTATTTTGTGAAACTTTTCCGCTCGATATATGAATAGTGGAATTGGCATCGCTTTTCTCCCCGGCAATCCGAAGCATTTCGGCGCTTTCACATCTGCCTCAAAAACCAAAAAAATTACGGACGGCTGCATCCGGCAGCCGCCCGTAAAAAATTCCGCCCTCCGAAATCAGAAGTTGTAGCGCACCATCAGATTGACCCGATTGGCATGGCCCTTCATTCCGTCCATATTTTCGCGGGTGCCGTACAGGTATTCGGCCGCAAGCTGACAGCAGGGGGCCAAATCCCAGAAAATATTGCCGAAGACATACTGACCGCGACGGTATTCGTCATCGGCATAGGCCCCGTTCCTGCGGCAAACCTCCGCCATGGAATAACCGCCCGAAATGGCGAGTTTGTTCGGAACGAGGTCGATTTGCGCAGCCGCCTGCCAACCGTACATCGGCATAGTCTGAATACTCCTCGGATTGTGAGGATTGGGTGTAAAATCCAGTCCGATGCCCGATAAATCTTGGATGTAGGGAGTGATGCCCTCGCCGTACACACCGTTGAAGAAGAGTTGCAGGGGACCCGCTACTTTGATATTTCCGCTGGCCTGGACGCCCCAGCCGAAGAGCGAAGTATTGTTACCCGTCGATTCGTTGTGCAGATACATATCGCGGAAAACGGCCGATGCCCGGAAATGGCTCTCCTTGTTCCGGCCCCAATTCACCTGCATATAAACCGGAAAATCGGGTACGCGCTGCGGAATCGAAGCGAACGAATCGCCGTAGGTGCCGCTTACGTTCGGTAGCTCGGCGGCAACGCCGAATTTCAGAATATCGCGGTAGATCGAATGCTCGTAACGGATCATCGTCGAGAAAAAGTAGTTATAGGCATTGGGACCCTGGAAGTCGATCGTATTGGGAGCGGCGTTCAGGTCGCAGAACGTCGTTACGTCGCGTCCGAACGTGAACCCTTTGAACGATACGTAAGCCGACCGGATACGGGGCGTATAACTGTTGGTTCCTCCGCCGCGGAAGTCCGTACTGAAATAGAGGGTGACACGGCCCAGTTTTTTCGAATTGGCGATGGCCTTCAGAAATATGCGGGAGGTAGTTCCGTCCAGGCCGAATTTCTGACGGGTGGCATAGGTGCCGGGAACGGCGATCGTGGCCGGAATGAAATCCTGTGCTCCGGAGATTCCGTCGAAGTCATACGACGCACGCAGAGTCACCTGGCCGCCGAGCGAGAAAGAGAATTTGTTCTGCTTGGTGGCGAAGATGAAGTGAGGCAGTTCATCCTGCTGGAAACCGGGATGATGGGTTTCGATATAATCCCGAATGGCATTGTCGATTGCCAGTTGGTTCAATACGGCCGCTTCGAGCAAGGCCTCTTCGTCTGCAGGCGGTTGAGGTGCATTGACGGAAACCAAATAAACCGTCGGAGAGTATTCGCCGGTCTTTACGCTGTCCTTACGGATCTGGTAGGTCTGGGCCGAAACCGAGGCCGCAGAAACCGCCAGCAACATTGCGATTAAAAGTCGAAAAATTTTCATAAGCAATAAAATTAAATTATTCCGATAATGGCGGATGCCATCTATATATGTATATTACGATTTTGGAAGTCAGACAATTGGTATTTGCCCGAAACGTGGCAAGTTATATGCCAAAATACCCGGCAAGAACAGGTGCAGCAGGTCGGAAAGCGGGATCCTCCAGCCTGCGAGCCGGACCGGTCACGGCATCTGCCAGACGTTCGAACCTATTCCCGAAGTCTTCGGACGGATGTCGGTCTCCTTTCCCTAAATAAAATTCCCTCAAAAAGTGTAAAAAATGAACAGAAGGCGTTGGCAAATCCTGCAAATCGGATAAACTAACGGCGAAATAGTTATTTCCGAAACGGTCGCTATCCGATATTTTTGTATTTTTGTAAAAACATATTTTTCATATGAAACATAAGTTAGTGATAGCAATGACTGCGGCAACGCTGTTTCTGGTCGGGTGCGGGCAGCAGCAACATACGGAACAGGTAATGCTCGTGCGCATCGATACCGTAAAAACAGCGAATACCTGTGATATTCTCGAATTTCCCGCCCGAGTACAGGCTGCCGGAGAAGTTCACCTCGCTTTCAAGATACCCGGAACCTTGCAACGTATTTATGTCGATGACGGGGCTTTTGTCCGTCAGGGTGAACTTGTTGCCGAAATGGATCCGCGCGATTACGAACTTCAGTTACAGGCGGTCGAAGCCGAATATTTGAGTATCAAGGCCGAAGCCGAACGTGTAATGGCGCTTTACGACCAAAACGTCGCTACCGCCGATGCTTACGACAAAGCGCGATACGGGCTGCAACAGATTACGGCGAAATACGAGAACGCCCGCAACCAATTGGCCGATACGAAACTGTATGCTCCTTTCGACGGCTACGTGAAGCGTCGGCGTTTCGATCCTCCGACGGTCGTAGCGGCCGGAATGCCGGTCATCACGTTCCTGTCGGGCAAGAATCCCGAGGTCGAACTTTTCATTCCGGCATCGACTTACATTCGCCGTCGGGAGATCGCTTCGTTTGCGGCGGTGTTCGATTTTCTGCAAGGGCAAAAAATTCCGCTGCGTCTGCTCCATGTCGATCCGAGCGCCAATGCCAATCAGCTTTACGCCGTGCGGTTGGCACTGCCCGTGAATACGGAGATCGCGGCGACACCCGGTATGAACGCAACGGTCGAAGTCGCCATGCGGCAGGAAACGGAGGCATCGGTAGAGATTCCTGCATCGGCTCTGTTCAGCAACGGCGACAAGATGAGTTACGTGTGGATTTACCGACAGGACGGGACGATCGCACGCCGACGGGTCGAAGTAGCCCGTCTGCATACGGACGGAACGGCGACGATAGCGGATGGTCTGAACGAAGGCGAACGGATCGTCGTGGCCGGAGTTCATAAATTGACGGAAGGCCAGCGGGTCGCACCGCTTCCTGCTCCGTCGAAAACCAATGAAGGAGGGCTGCTATGATCGACTTGGGCAAATGGGCTTTCGGACACAGCAAGCTCGTCTATTTTCTGTTGGCGGTACTGTTGGTAGGCGGTCTGAAATCGGCCTACGACATGGGAAAACTCGAAGATCCCGAAGTCAAGGTAAAAATCGCCATGGTGGTCGGGGTTCGTCCGGGAGCGTCGGCGCACGAAATGGAACTGGAAGTGACCGACCCGCTGGAAAAGGCGATCCGTACCGTCGGAGAGGTGGACAATACGCAGAGTTGGTCGTACAACGACCTCTGCATCATACAGGTAGAACTCAAAAGTACGACGCCCGATGACCGGCTCGAACAGTGTTGGGATATGCTGCGGCACAAGGTTTCCGATGCGGAAGCGTCGTTGCCCGGCGGTACATCCGTGACGGTTCAGGACGATTTCAGTCTGGTTTACGGTATGTTTTACGCCCTGACCGCCGAAGGCTTCAGCGAAAGACAGCTCGCCGACTATGCCGGACTGATCCAGCGCGAATTGACCGATCTCGACGGCGTGGCCCGGGTGGAGCTTTACGGAAAGCGCGAGGAGAGTATCGATATTTCGCTGCGTGCGGACCGAATGGCGACACTCGGCATTTCGCCAACGGAAGTACTCGCCACCCTGAACGGACAAAACGGCACTTTCTATGCCGGTTACTACGACAACGGGGATCAACGCGTGCGCGTAACGGTCACCGATAAGTCGCGTACGGTCGAACAGATCCGCAACATGGTCATTCAGGGCCATGAAGACGACCAGTTGCGTCTGGGGGATATTGCGACCGTAGAGAGCGGCTATACGGAACCCGTACGCAATTCGATGACCTATAACGGTGAACGTGCCGTCGGTATCGCCGTAGCCGCCGCCTCGGGAACCGACATCGTAAAGGTCGGCAATGCGGTCGAACGGCGGCTCGCCGAATTACAGGAGGAACGTTTTCCTGCAGGCGTCGCTTGCCACAAGGTCTTCTATCAACCCGAACGGGTAACAGGGGCCCTCTCCACTTTCTTCATCAATCTGGTCGAATCGGTATTGATCGTCATCGCGATTCTGATGATTACGATGGGGTTCCGCAGCGGCGTAATCATCGGATTCAGTCTGCTTACGATCGTCATCGGCACGTTTCTGCTGCTGGGTATGACCGGCGGCACGATGCAGCGGGTTTCACTGGCGGCGTTCATTCTCGCAATGGGGATGCTGGTGGACAATGCGATCGTCATAGTAGATGGTATTCTGGTCGATCTGAAGCTGGGCAAGCCGCGCCGCGAAGCGATGTGCGCCATCGGTCGTAAAACCGCCATGCCGTTGCTCGGAGCTACGGTCATTGCCATCCTCGCATTTCTGCCCGTTTTCCTTTCGCCCGATACGGCAGGCGTCTATGTGCGCGATCTGTTTATCGTGCTGGCGGCGAGTCTGCTGTTGAGTTGGGTCCTGGCTCTGGTGCACGTGCCGCTGATGGCGAATCGGCTTTTGAAGCAACCGTCGAGGACCGAGGGAAGCGGTAAACTGTATGACAGCACGTTGTATCGTCGTTTCGGCGATCTGCTTCGCTTCGGTTTGCGGCACCGTATCGCGGCCCTGTCGGTCATTCTCGTTCTGCTCGGATTGAGCGTCTGGGGATTCCGGTACGTGCGGCAGGGATTCTTTCCCGATATGGTTTACGACCAACTCTATATCGAATACAAATTGCCCGAAGGTACGAACTCCACACGGGTTGCCGCCGACCTGCGGGAAATCGAAGCGTACCTTAAGACTCGTCCCGAAATCCGGAACGTTGTTGCGTCCGTGGGCGGGACGCCGGCACGGTATAATCTGGTGCGCAGTATCGCCACGCCGTCGCTCTCTTACGGAGAATTGATCGTCGATTTCGAATCGCCCGAATCGCTGGTGGAAAACATGGATGTCATTCAGGAGGATCTTTCGGCCCGTTACCCCGACGCGTACGTCAAGGTGAAGCGTTATAATATCATGTTCAAAAAATACCCGATCGAAGTGCAATTTTCCGGACCCGATCCGGCGGTACTGCACCGGTTGGCGGATTCCGCACGAATGATTATGGCGCGCACGCCCCAGGTTGCGCAGATCACTACCGGTTGGGAACCTGCGGTTCCCGTTTTGGCGGTGGATTACCACCAGGCGGCCGCCCGTCGCGCCAACCTGAGCCGCCAGGATATCGCCACCTCGTTGCTGACGGCCGAAGGCGGTATTCCCGTCGGGACGTTCTACGAAGGAGTACATCGCAATACGATCTATCTCAAATGTACGGCGGCCGACGGCTCGCGCATCGACAATCCGGAGAACGTACCCGTTTTCCCGATGCTCCCGAATGTAAATGCGCTGCTTGACGACGAGCTGGTGGGAAGCCTTCAGACCGGCACGCTCGACAAAGGCGATATCATCCGAAGGCTGGCGCAGACCATCCCCCTCGGGCAAGTCGGACGGGGTGTCGGCATTCGCTGGGAAGATCCGGTCATTCCGCGCTATAACGGTCAGCGCATGCAGAGCGTGATGTGTTCCCCCGCACCGGGTGTTGAAACCGAGGCGGCACGACAAACTATTGCCGAACAGATCGAAGACATTCCGTTGCCGACCGGCTATTCGATACGCTGGGATGGTGAAAAAGGGGCCCGTGACCAGACGATGTACTGGCTTTTCAAACAGGTCCCGCTGGCCGTAGTACTCATCATCGCTGTTCTGATTCTCTTGTTCGGCGACTATCGCAAGCCGACGATCGTGTTGTGCTGCATTCCTTTATTGGCCGTCGGCATCGTCGGAGCAATGTTGCTGACCGGAAAGACGTTCGACTTCTGCGCCATTGTGGGTGCGTTGGGATTGATGGGCATGCTGATTAAAAATTGCATCGTATTGTTGGACGAAATCGGCCAGCGGTGCAGCGGCGATACCGACCTCATAGCCGGACTGGTCGTCAGCGCCCAAAGTCGTCTGCGGCCTGTGATGATGGCTTCGCTTACCACCATTCTCGGTATGATTCCGCTGCTCGGCGATGCGATGTTCGGTTCAATGGCTGCGACGATCATGGGCGGACTGTTCTTTTCGACCACCGCCACGTTGTTGTTTCTGCCGATACTTTACGCCCTGTTTTTCAAAATCAAAACGAAATAATACGATTCGGCCGCAGGCCATACCTTACCGTTCGTGCCGCACCGATGCGGCGCGAACGGTGTCGATATTCGACGAGCGCATCGAACAACTGCAACACAATGTTCGCCCGATCTTCGGCGCAGGGCAGAACGACGGGTGCAAACGGACCCGGCTTTCACTATCTTTGAAGTACTCCGCTGCGGCAAGACGCAAATAAAATTTGCTTTTGCCCTCGGCCTAATCGCAATCTTTGACTTCGTCTTAGATACTTCGCCTCGGCAAAGTACAAATAAATTTGTTTTTGCCCTCGGCTTAATCCCAATCTTTGACTTCGTCTTAGATACTCCGCCTCGGCAAAGCACAAATAAATTTGTTTTTGCCCTCGGCTTAATCGTATCTTTGCAGAAGATAGGAGGCGGTTCGGCAATCTGTACGTGCCAATTCGTGCGATTGCCATCATCTTATTATCTTTGCAAAAACGATTCCGTCCGGTCGATCTGTCGATAAAATGCCAGAGAGCGACTGAACGCGATAACGAAAAAATCGAGCTATATGATCTGGTTTCTGCTTCTCCTCTCCCTGCTTTTTGCCGGGGTGGACTTTCTCTTCTACCGGGTGCGGATGCGTCGGCATTCCGAGCGCCTTCGCCGCGCCTTCGTCTGGTTCGCGGTGTTTTCGGATGCGCTTCCGATCGTCGTGGTGCTGCTGCTCAAGGCCGTACCGGACAATACGACGGGCTGGATGCAGGCAGCCCAATGGTTTACCTTCGTCTTCCTGTTGCTGATCGGCTGTCGTTACGGCTATTATTTCGGTTTGTTGTTCGATCGGCATCGGAGTTTCAGTCGGGTAGGGGCGCTCTTCGCTGTCGGATGTGCCGTATGGCTCGTATGGGGAGCGGCTTGGGGCAGACAAGCCCTGCGGGTGAACGAAGTCGAAATCCGGACCGCAGCACTGCCCGCCGCATTCGACGGATTCCGGATCGTGCAATTCTCGGATCTGCACATCGGCACGCTCGTGCGGCCGGAACGGGAGATGAACCGGCTCGTGGATACGATCAATGCGCTGCGACCCGACCTCGTCGTCTTCAGCGGCGATTTGGTCAATGTCCGCTCCACGGAACTCACATCGGACGTATTGGCTATTCTGGGAAGGCTTCGCGCCCCGTACGGTGTCATCTCGACCCTGGGCAATCACGACGTGGGACTTTATATCAAAGACACCGTCGCCCTGCCGCGTGCTGAAAACAACCGGCAGGTAATCGACCGGCAGCGGAAGATCGGGTGGCGGATGCTGCTGGATTCGACCCTCTACCTGCGCCGGGGCAGCGATTCGATTTCGGTGACGGGCATCTCGTTCGATCCCACGCTGCAAAAATTCCGACATTCGTTCGATCTTCCCGAAATATCCCTCGCAACCGCTTACGAAGGCATGCCGGAGGGTATGTTCAACCTGACGGTTTCGCATCTGCCGCAACTGTGGCCCAATATCACCGCCCTCGGTCGCGGAAACCTCACGCTGGCAGGGCACGTGCACAGTATGCAGATCAAGGGACATCTCTTCGGACGGGCGTTCTCTCCGGCACAACTGATGTACGACCGTTGGAGCGGGCGCTACGACGATGCGGCCGGCAATACGCTCTACATCAACGACGGAATCGGATACGTCGGTTTTCCGATGCGGCTCGGCGCCGATCCTGAAATCACCCTTTTTACGCTGAAAAAATGAAAGTGACCGTTTCCACCGCCGTTTCTGCGGACGGATATCTGGACGACCGTTCGCCCGACCGCCTGATCCTCTCCACGCCCGAAGACTGGGCCGAAGTGCATCGCCTCCGGGCTGCTTGCGACGCTATTCTGGTCGGGGCCGAAACCATCCGGCGGGACAATCCCTCGCTGCTGGTCGGCGACGAAGTTCTTCGTCGGGAACGAATCGACCGGGGGCTTCCGTCCAACCCGGTCAAGGTAACGCTGACCGCTTCGTGCCGGCTCTCGCCGGAGGCCAATTTCTTCACCCGGGGAGATCAGGAAAAGATCGTCTTCACCTCCTGCTCCGACCCCGGTCCCCTGCGGCAGGGGGCGACGGTGATCCCCGCCGCAGAGATCACGGCTGCTCTGATCGTTACCGAACTTGAAAAACGGGGACTTCGCTCCCTGCTGGTCGAAGGAGGAGCTGCGACGCTCCGGATGTTCTTTGCCGAAAATCTGGTCGATACCTTCCGGCTGGCTGTCAATCCGGCCGTAAAAGTGGGGGATCCCCGGGCACCCCGTTTGGAGGTCGGTTCCGGTTATCTGCAAACGCCGCATTCGACCGAATCGTTGGGAGGAATGCGGGTCACGACCTATGCGATCAAGCCCGACCGGACCGCCGAAGACCGCCGCTACCTGCAAATGGCGATCGACGAAAGCCGCAAATGTACGCCCTCGACCTCTTCCTATTGTGTAGGTGCAGTGATTGTAACGACTAACCGAAAGATATTTACGGGTTACACTCACGAAACTTCTCCGACCCACCACGCTGAACAGGAAGCGATTCTGAAAGCGCTTGCAGCGGGTGTCGAATTGCGGGGGGCGACCATCTATTCTTCGATGGAACCGTGCTCCGAACGAAAAAGTGAACCGGAAAGTTGCTCGGAATTGATAATTCGGCACGAATTTCGCCGGGTAGTTTTTGCTCTATATGAGCCGGACTGTTTCGTTTGTTGCCAGGGCGCCCTGAACCTCCGTCGCCACGGGATCGAAGTCAGCGTCGATGAGACGCTGTCCGGTCAGGTCCGAGCGATAAACGCACATATCGGACATTGAGGAGCATGGTTATTTTTTGTTCTGTTTTACGCCGAATATTGGCCTAAACAGCCACAACAAATTATACGTACGAATATTCGCACTATCTTCGCATAAAAATTTAGAAGACCATTTTATGAACCGTGTAATCGTTTCATTTTTCGCTCTGTTAGCTGCCGCACCTCTGGCGGCTCAGGAGCAAACGCCCCGGGTACTTTCCCTGGATGAAGCCCTGGAGATCACCCTCTCCGGAAGTCCGGTCATCGAAGCCTCGCGTTACGAAGAAAAAGCCGCCCAGCAGGAACGGCGGGCAGCGATCGGCTTGCGTATGCCGCAAATCAGCGTAGGCGGAGCCTACACCTATTTGGGCAAGGACATCGGATTCGACTTCAACGATTTGAAAGGGCCTGTCGGAAACATCACCCACGACATTCTCGGCAGCGGGCTGATCCCGACCGAATTGATCCCCCAGATTCAGCAACTTCTCACCCCGGTCATGGGAGCGGATTGGTTCCTGACATTGCAGGACCGCAGTCTCGGATTCGTCGGAGGGCAGGTACCCCTGCCGATCTATATGGGCGGCAAGATCAACACGGCCAACCGTGCCGCGAAAATCAACGAAAAGACTGCAGTCGAGCAGGGAAACCAAAACCGCAACGCGCTGGTTTCGGAGCTCGTGGAGCGATACTACGGTCTGGCGCTGGCCCGACAGGTCGTCGAAGTACGCCAGCAGGTAGTGGATGGAGTAGGCCAACATCTGAAGGATGCGATCGCCCTCGAACAGAACGGTATGATCCCCCACAGCGAACGTCTTTACGTCGAATTCAAGATGGCCGAGGCGGAGCGGGAGCTTCAAAACGCCCGGTTGCAGGTCGAAACCATCGCCAGTGCACTGAATAATACGCTCGGACAGCAGGCAGAGGTTCTGCCCGTAACGACGATGTTCGTACTCGGCAACCTGGAAGACGTAGCCTATTACAAAGACCTGGCGGCCAAGTTCAATCCGCTGCTCAGCCAGGTAGCCCTCAAGCGCCAGTTGGCCAAGGAAGGAGTTCGGCTGCAACGGGCCAATTTCCTGCCGCAGGTCGCGGCGATGGGCGGAGCCTCGTTCTACAACTACCAGGTAACTAAAATAATGCCCCGCTGGGCAGTAGGTGTCGGCGTTAATCTCAAGATTTTCGACGGCCTGAACCGCGAATACAAATATTCGGCGGCAAAACAGACGGTCAAGCAAGTGGAAGTGCTGGAAATGAAAGCCGGCAAGGACATTGCAGTACTGATCGAAAAACTCTACAACCAAATGAACAACTATGCCAACCAGATGAAGTCGATCGACGCTTCGCTCGCATTTGCGGAGGAGTATCTCAAAGCCAAGAATGCGGCATTCCTGGAAGGTATGAGTTCCTCCTCCGATCTGGTGGATGCCGAGCTGAATCTCGCCAAGGTGCGCACCGAGCGTATGCAGACCGCCTACAATTACGATGTCGCACTGGCCAAGTTGCTCGAAGCCGCCGGCATCAGCGATGAGTTCATCAGCTACCTGCACCGTACCGACGCCCGTCCCATTCATTTCGACAAAGAGTAAATATAGATAATCCCATGAAAAAAAGTACCATTGTCACGATCATTCTGATTGCCGCCGCTGTCGTGCTGGGCGTCATCTTCATCAGTTGGTATTTACGCAAGGCCACGCCCCTGTACATCCAGGGAACGGTGGAATGTACTACATACAAAGCTTCGTCGAAAGTTCCCGGCCGTATCGAGGAGATGAAAGTAGAGGAGGGACAGCACGTCACCAAGGGCGAACTGCTCTACACGCTCTCGACCCCCGAACTGAATGCCAAGTTGCAACAGGCCGAAGCCGTGAAGAGCGCCGCATCGGCCATGGACCAAAAAGCCCTCACCGGCGCCCGTATCCAACAGAAGGAAGCCGCACTGAATCTCTGGGAAAAAGCCCAGGCAGGACTGTTGTTGGCCCAGAAAACCTTCGACCGCGTGAACAACCTCTATGAACAAGGCGTCGTTCCGGCCCAGAAGCTGGATGAAGCCCGCGCCAACCTGCAGGCGATGCAGGCGACCGAGCGTGCGGCCAAAGCGCAATGCGAACTGGTATTCGACGGAGCCAGCAAGGAGGAGAAAGAGGCGGAAGGCGCCGTTTCGGAAGTGGAGTCCTATCTTTCGGATGCCTTGGTTTACGCCCCTGTAACGGGCGAGGTTTCGACGATCATCGCCGAAGCCGGCGAACTGGTCGGAACGGGTTATCCCGTAGTGGCGATTCTCGATATGAGCGACGTATGGGTGACCTTCAACATCAAGGAGGATCTGATGCCCGACATCCATATCGGAACCCGTATGACAGGCTATATCCCGGCCTTGGACCGCAGCGTGGAGTTCGAGGTGACCTATATCGCTGTGCAGGCCGATTTCGCCACCTGGTCCGCAACACGCACGCAGGGCGGCTTCGACATCCGCACCTTTGCCGTCAAAGCCAAACCCACGCAAGACGTGGAATACATCCGGCCGGGTATGAGCGTACTGGTGAACTGGAAAGACATCGCCAAATAATTCAGAAAGGGTAGCGTATGCCGGGCTTTTTCAGCAATACGCTCGCCGTCCTGCGGCGGGAGATCCACCGGGTCGCACGTCAGCCGATGTATTGGCTGCTGACGGTGATTCTGCCGATCGTCGCGTTCGCATTCTTCGCGGTGTTGTTATACAAGGGAGTGGCACGCGACATTCCGATCGCCGTCGTGGACCAGGACAACAGCACCCTCTCCCGCAAAGTGACGCAGATGATCGACGCGACGCCTACGGCTTGGGTCGCTTACGGCGTACAGGGAATGGAAGAGGCCGAACGACTGATGCTTCAGGGCAAGGTCATGGGAATCGTTCTGATTCCCGATTTCTTCGAAAAGAACATTCTCAACAACAGCCAGACCCATCTGGAAAGCTACCTGACCGGCACGAACATTACGGTAAACGGTCTGCTGGCAAAGGATTTGCAAACGACTGTCACCACTTTTACCGCCGGTATCCAGCTGCAACTGCTGATGAAACAAGGGCTGACCGAAAAACAGGCTATGGCGCAACTGATGCCCGTACGGTTCGACAAACATGTGCTATTCAACCCGCATATCAACTACGGCTATTACCTTTCGCCGAGTTTTATGCCGATGATGCTTCTGATCTTCACGATCATGGCGACGATTTTCGTCATCGGAACCGAACTCAAGAACGGCACGGCCAGGGAGTGGTACGACACGGCCGGAGGCTCGGTCTTCGCGGCCTACGCGGGCAAAATCCTGCCGATTACGGTCATTATGTTCCTGATGTCGGAATTGATGCTCCTGGTCATCTTCAAGGTGGTCGGCGTACCGCTGAACGGCAGCCTGACGGTCATCACCATCAGCAATCTGCTCTTCATCCTGAGTTACCAGTCCCTCGGTGCGATGATCGTCACCGTGTTGAGCAATTTGCGCCTGTCGCTTTCGATCGGCGGCGGTTACTCGGTACTGGCCTTCACGTTTTCGGGCCTTACGTTCCCGATTATGGCTATGAGCAAACCCATGCAATGGTTCTGCTGCATCTTTCCGTTCACATTCTACACCGACATCATGGTCGATCAGGCCCTGCGCGGTGCTCCGGCGATATACTCGTTGCCCGACATGGGCATCATCGCCCTGTTCATCATTCTTCCGCTGCTGTGTCTGCCGCGCCTGCGCACCATCTGCACGAATAAAAAATACTGGGGGAGATTATAGCGATGAGTCGATTTACCAAACAGATAACCTCTTACTGGCAGCAGTTCCGCACCGTCGTCCGCAACGAATACGGCTCGATCTTCACGGATGCCGGCGTGATTCTCGTGCTGGTGCTCGCCCTGCTGATCTATTCCACGCTCTATTCGCTGGCTTACGGGACGCAGGTACTTCGTAACGTGCCGATCGGAGTAATCGACATGAGCAACACTTCGACCAGCCGTCAGTTGATCAATACCTTCAATGCCGGACCGAACGTCTATGTGGCCTACGAACCCGGCGACATGGACGAGGCCAAACACCTTTTCTACGACCGGGAGATATACGGCGTGGTTTACATCCCCTCCGATTACGAGGAAAAACTGCTCGGCGGACAGCAGGCGGTCGTTTCGCTCTATGTCGATGCCAGCTATTTTCTGATGTACCGCCAGGCGTTCCAGGAGCTCGTGTCGGGCATCGGCACCACAGGAGCTATGGTGGAATTCCAGCGGTTGATCGCAAAAGGAGCCAACATCCCGCAGGCTACGGCCACGACGCAACCCGTGATTTACCAAAGCCACAATTTGTTCAATCCCTATCTGGGATACGGATCGTTCGTGATGCCGGCTATCATCATGGTCATCATCTAACAGACGATGCTGATCGGTATCGGTATGATCGGAGGCACCTGGAGCGAATTCGGACTTTACAAGAAACTCATTCCTCCGGGACGCCGGAGAATGTCCACGCTGCCCGTCGTGGCAGGCAAAGCGTTCGTTTATGCGTCGATCTACGCCGTCACCCTGTTTTATATTTTGGGACTGCACTACAAATTGTTTCATTTCCCGACCAACGGTCACACGGCGGACATCATCGCCTTTCTCATCCCGTATCTGCTGTCCTGTATTTTCCTGGGCATCGCCGTCTCGACGCTGTTCCAGCGACGCGAACAGTCGATCATGCTGTTACTCTGGTGTTCGATCCCGGCTCTGATGCTCAGCGGAGCTTCCGTACCCCGCGAAGCGATGCCCGAATGGCTCTACCGGTTCGGCCAGATTCTGCCGAGCAGCAGCGGGGTAGAAGGGTTCATCCGGCTCCAAAGTATGGGGGCTTCGTTCAGCGACGTGTTGCACGAGGTACGTATCCTGTGGATTCTCACGATAGTTTACGGCGGATTCGCTGCTGTCGGCATACACCTTCGCCTCAAGAAGGCCGCAGGTAAATAACCCGATTAAAATATGAGCTTCTCCGAAACTATGGAACGACTTGCTTTTACCCTTTTTGCCGTATTTGCAGCAGTAACGCTTTGCAGCGCTCAAAATCCGAATGAAACGCGCGTTGTCAAAGACGCTTCCGGACGTGTGAAGTACACCGTTCAAAAAACGGGAGATCGGGAAATAATCAAGGATTCAAAAGGGAAGGTCGTAGGCTCAACACACCAAACGAAGGATCGTAAATACCACTACAATTCAAACGGCACGTCGGCAGGCTCCGAAACCAAACGAAATCAGAATGGAACACGTGTCATCAAAGACGCTTCCGGACGAGTGAAGTACACGGTGCGCGAGAACGGGCAGCAGGAAGTGATAAAGGATTCCAAAGGACATATCGCAGGTACGACACGTACAACGAAAGACCGTAAATATTACTACGATTCAAACGGCTCGTCGGCAGGCTCCGAAACCAGATGGTAACCGACATGCAGACAGCGGGAAAGCCATCATACGGCAAGTCCTGAATCGAACGACCGGAAGTGAATGGCTCCGGGAGTATCGTCCTTCCCCAAAAAGGTTGTGGTGACTCGGGCAGGCATATTCCGCAACGTTATGGGCCTGATCGCAAAGGTGCTGAAACAAAAAGAGAGAGGTCGATACCCCTCTCTTTTATGTTTCAATAATCATATCGTATATTCCTCGACCAAACCGGGGCGCATATCGCTTTACCGGTGCGGCGGACGGAACCCGCCTCCGGGAGCGGTGCTACGTCCCATACCGACGGCTCCCGACGGGCGGTCCGAAACGCCTTGATAATCCTTGATGTTCTTCGAACCCTTCTTGCCGAAGAACCGCAGGTTATAGACGAACTGCACACAGTAATAACGTCCCACTACGCTGTTCCAAGAATTTTGTGTCCAACCCGAACCGGTCGTGCGCACGAACGCTTTATTCTGATTGAAAATGTCGTTTACGCCGATGTTGATTTCCCCCAGCTGGTTGCGAAAGACCTTCTTGCCCACGAACAGGTTGCAGAGCAGATAGCTGTCGTCGTAATCGTTCGTGAAACCCAGATACTGGATATAAGAAGCGCTGCCCGAGAGGGAGAATCCCCGGCCGAAGATGAACTTGAACGACGCCGCAGCCTGATGGTTGAAATAACGGTTCTTTCCTCCGGTAGCGGCGAGGGAATTGACGGCTTCGTTGTACGTGCCGTCCCACGAAAGGGTGAAGTCCACATTCTCGGAGATGTTGCTGCCCAACACTACGCCCGCTTCGTAACCGAGGTTGCCCGTGTTGTTCCGCTCGCCGTCCACGAGGCTCGGAATACGCGAATAGCTTACGCCGCCCCGCAGATTCAGGTTACTCTTGATGAAATTCACCGGAAACCCGTAACTCGCCCGTGCCCGCACATCCCAGTAGCCGTCCATATTCGTCCATTCGGTGAACTGCAACGGACGGTAAACCGTATTGTCGATCTCCAAAGTAGGACGGTAGCGGGTGCTGGTCGTAATATAGTCCTGGGTCGTTTCGGCCCGGAACATCAGCATAAAAGTACGGCCCTTCTCCGCATTGGAATTGACGTAGTGCATACTCAAATTATGGCTGTACGAAGGCCGTAAGTCGGGATTACCCCGCGTGATGTATTGCGCATCCGATACGTCATAGACATTTTGCAACTGGGTAACCTCCGGGTTGTCCGTATAGGAGCGCAGGAACATTCGCAGCGTATTCTCCCGGTTCAGGTTGAACTGTCCCACCATAAAATAGGTCACATTGTTGTAGGCGTGCTTGATCTCTTCGGAGCCGGTACGGATCACCTCACCCGAAAGGCTCGAACGCTGATAATAGACGTTCGCAGCGAAAGTATTGCGGTCCTTGGAGTAGTTGAAGCCGGGGCCGAGAGAGTGCACCGTATAGCTGCTCTTGTAAGCGTTCGACAGCAAGGGATCGGGAAGCAATCCCGTAATACCGTAATCCTCGCCGGTCCGGTAGGTTTTCTTGTCGCTCTGCTGGTAATTGTACGACGTCCGATACCCGAGGCTCACCTGCGAATATTTGGATACGGGCTCCGTATAGGTCAGGCGGCCGTTCAGCCGGTAACGGTACGAAGGATTCATCATGCGCTGGTAGATCAGCTTTTTCAGATCGTTCTCGTCCGGATCGGGATCGAGGTCGGGGTAATCCTCGTAAATACCGAAATCGTTGGTATGGGAGTTTTGCTTATTCTGGGAATCGAAATAGTTGAAAAAGCCGTCCACCGTGAGCGTACGTCCCGGCTTGCCCAGCCGCACGCGGTAAATGGCCGAAGTATTGACGCTGTAACCGTTTCGGAAGGCATCCTCGAAATTGTCGATGACGCTGTAGCCGCTTTCGCCGAACTGTCGTCCGTAAGTCGTACTGAACGGATCGTTCGACTGGAAACTCAAGCCCGGGCGGATCATCAGCGACTGGTTGTCGGCGATTTTCCACTCGATGCGGGCATTCAGGCGGTTGTTGAAATTCTGCGTCCGGGAATAACCGTCGGTGAAAAGCGTATCGATCGGCGCCGGATCCTCGTACCAGCGCTCGGTACGCGCCCGATTGACCGTACGGGTTCCGTTGAAGAAGTAGCTGCCCTGGAAAGTCACCTGATCCCGGCTGCCCCAGGTATCCGAATAATTGACGCCTACTGCGTTTACCGAAGCCACACCGTCCTGGTGACGAACCATATATTGCCCCACGCCACGGCCGAAACGACCGCCTCCGCCTCCGGAATTACCGGTAACACCCAGAATATCCTCGAACGAAAAGTTCTGCTGATTGACGTTGTTAAAAAGACCGATCAGCGACAGACGGCTGGAGCCGCTGAAAAAATTGACGTTGCCGCCGACCATATACTTGTTTTTGGCTTCGGTTTCCGTATCGGCATCGTAACCGTACCCGGCATATGCCTTACCGAATATGCCCTGACGCATATTTTCGCGTGTGACGATGTTGATCGCCTTATAGCTTTCGCCGTCGTCCATACCCGAAAACTCGGCCTGGTCGCTCAACTTGTTGTAAACCTCGATCCGTTCGACCGCTTCGGCCGGCAGCGACTTGATCGCCGATGTCACGTCCTCGCCGAAAAACTCCTTGCCATCGACGAATACTTTCTGGATCGTTTCGCCCTGCGCCTCGACAGCGCCGTTATTGACCGTAATGCCGGGCATCTTCTTCAACAGCCCCTCGACGTCGGCATCGGCAGTCACCTTGAACGCATTGGCATTATAGCTTACCGTATCGCCCTTTTGAGAAGTGCGGAGTGCCTGCACCTCCTTCACTACGGTCTCGATGGCGATGGCCGCCTCCCGCAGTGCGATCTTTCCCAGGTTTTCGGACGGCTGCGTCACCCGAAACTCCTTTTCGGCCTTTTCATATCCCATGAAAGTCACGGCCAGGGTATATGAACCATAAGCGAGGCCGCGCACTTGCAATGCGCCTTTGTAACCCGATGTATAATATTTCTTCTGATCGGGGTGGGCTTTGGGTACGATTTCTATCACGGCACCCGGTACCTCTTCTCCCGTTTCGGCATCTACCACGGTGAGCGTAATCACACCGCTCTGGGCCTGCGCCCGAGCCAAACCTATCGTACACAAAAATACAAGTAAACAAATTGCTCTAATCATCTCCCATCATTGTCGTCACACGGCAAATATACGATAAAAATCGACTTTTTTCACTGTCCGGAACATGAAAAAAGGATGAAACAGGTCGGCCTGTTTCATCCCTATAAACGGAAATATCGGCGAATTATTTCGACTTTCTGCCTACTTTTTATCCACACACGGAGCACCGTTACAGGGTCTGCGGTGATGTCCGGGATTCGCATCGCCTTTTCGACATGCCGGTCCGGCGCAATCGACCTTTCGGTCGAGACACTGTCGGCATTCGATCCATTGGGCATACTGTTCGGGCGTCAGAACCGCCTTCATCCGGCCGGCCATCTGTTCACGCTGCTGTGCCATCGCTTCACGCGATTTTTCAGCCATCTCCCGGCGTTCGGCCCAGTGCTCCCTCATGGCTTGAGCCTGTTCCAGGCAAATAGGGTAAACCTGTTTTACCTGTTCGTCAGAGAGCGACAGGTTCTCTTTCATTCGGTCGGTCATCCTGCGGGCCACCTGCTCCGTAGAGATCTCCTTCTGTTCCATACTTCGTTCACGATGCCCCTTCTGGGCCCATACCGTACCCGTTGCCAGCACCAGCGCTGCCAGTACGACGATCAAGAATTTCGCTTTCATATCAACTACCATTTTAATTGTTACCGGTCTTTATAACCGAATGTACTCTTGCAAACCAAGCGCCAATCTCTTCCGACAAATGGAAAAAACGACTTATTCCTCCTTAAACCACGAAGCATACAGTTGGTAATCACGGGCTGTACGCAGTACGATCTCGTCCCGTTGTTCCGGGGTTATCTCCTTGACTTTTTTGGCCGGAATACCCGCATAGACCGAATTGGGTTCGAGCTTGCTGCCCGAAAGCACCAGTGCGTTGGCCGCTACGATGCACCCGGACGCTACTACGGCATTGTCCAACACCGTGGCGCCCATACCGATCAGGCAGTTGTCTTCGATGATCGCGCCGTGAATTACGGCGTTATGTCCCACCGACACGTCGTTGCCGATATGGGTCTGCGACGGGTGCTTCGAGCCGTCGAACAGGGTGTGGATCACCACGCCGTCCTGGATGTTCGTCCGGTCGCCGATGGTGATCGTGTTCACATCGCCGCGTAACACGGCGTTGTACCAGATCGAACAGTCGCGGCCCACCGTCACGTCGCCGACAAGCACGGCGGTTTCCGCCAAAAACGTATTTTCACCCACCTGCGGGGTATGTCCCCGTACCTCTCTGATATATGCCATAATTCGATATGTATTAGTTGGTTCTTACTCTTTTTCAGCCGCCGCATGCTTGGCTTGCTGCCACAACTCTTCCATCCGGTCGAGCGACAGCTCGTGCAGGGTATGCCCCTCGGACGAAGCACACTCTTCCATATAATTAAACCGATTCATGAACTTTTTATTGCTTCGCTCGAGTGCGGATTCGGGGTCGATCCCGTACAGGCGGCAAGCATTCACCAGGGCGAACAGCAGGTCGCCGAACTCCTCCTCCATCGCCGTACGGTCGCCGGATGTCATTTCGGCTTCGACCTCGGCGGTTTCCTCCTTCACCTTGGCCCAAACATCCTCTTTTTTCTCCCAGTCGAACCCCGTCGCCGCCGCTTTCTCACCGATGCGGTAGGCCTTCACCAATGCAGGCAGGCTTACGGGAACACCTCCCAGCGTACCGCTCCGACGGTTTTTCTTACGCAGTTTCAATGCCTCCCAGTTGGCTTTGACCTCTTCCGGAGTATCGGCATGCACCTCCCCGTAAATGTGAGGATGGCGATAGACCAGCTTGTCGCACAAAGCGTTCACCACATCGGCATAATCGAACGCCCCGGCCTCCTCGCCCAGCTTGGCATAGAAAACCACGTGCAACAGCAAGTCGCCGGCCTCTTCCTTGATACCGTCGAGATCCTTGTTCAGGATGGCGTCGGCCAATTCGTACGTCTCCTCGATCGTGTTATTTCGGAGTGTTTCGAAGGTCTGTTTGCGATCCCAGGGACACTGTTCGCGCAGCGTATCCATAATTTCCAACAGGCGGGCCGTCGCCTTCAGTTTGTCTTGTTTCATCGTATTGTTTCTGTATTTTGACCGATAACGAAGCAAATATCCGCAGTCCAAGCGAACACCTTTTTTCCATATCTTTATGATCGGATAACAGTCCGAATTCGCCCGAGGCGATCCGAGCCACAGCCGATTTTGTGCAAAGATACGAAAAGCCGAGAGAAAATGGGAGCTTGTTCCCATTTTTCCGAGACGCATCCTATCTAAGACTATGTCAAAGATAGTGAAAGATGAGAGCAATCGTGCGGACTCGTGCCGAATCATTGTTTTTTGATTGCGAAATTCTTAAAAAAGATCGCGCCTTTCGGAAAAAACCTTAACTTTGTTAAAGTACCTCGCACCGGCGAAACGACGCTTTTATTCGCTTGGCAGCTCATAGGCTGCCGAACGGCAAGAGATCGTTTTCGATAATTTTTCGGTTGCTACGAATGGAGCCAAAAGATTTATGTTATGAAAAAAATCGTCGTATTCCTGCTGCTTGTTTCAAGTCTTTTCCCTTCGGGCTGCTCCCGGCCGAAACAGTACGCCGACTATTCGCGGCACTCGGGTTTCGACCGTACGGAGATCGACAGCGCTACGCTGCGAAACCTCGAAGTATTGGGCCGTGTGTGGGGGTTCGTGAAATATCACCATCCGGCATTTTCGGACGACCGGTACGACTTGGATTTCGAACTTTTCGAGTTGCTGCCTCTGGTTGCCGATACCGCTCCTGCCGCCCGCAACGAGATATTGGCCCAGTGGATCGACGGCTTCGGCCAGTACAAAACAGCACCCGGTAAATACGAGAAGATACTGACGTCGGATTCGGTTTTCGAACACCGCACCGACATCGGATGGATTCGGGATACGGCAACGCTCAGCCGCGAGCTTTCGGAGCGTCTGGTCCGGCTGCGTTCTGCCGACCGAACCGCAGGGAACCGTTACGTGTCGCAAACGTATTACGAAACCTATGGCCAATGGTCCCCCAATCCCTGTTTCGACGGAGAAAAACCCTATTACGACTTGTCGAATCCCGACTACGGTTATCGTCTGCTCACGGTATTCCGTTTCTGGAACATGGTCGAATATTTCTTTCCAAGTAAATACTTGACCGACAAGGACTGGAACGATGTTCTTCCCGAATATATCCGGCGTATGGCACACCCGGCGGGCAGTTACCTGCGGGAAACGCGACGGATGATCGCGGAACTCGACGACAACCACGCACAATACGGCGGAGGAATTTCCGAATTGTTCGGCCTTTATCGGGTCCCTCTCAACACAGGCTTCGTCGAAGGGCGGCTCATCGTCGTAACGCCCGATACCGTCCCGGTGAAGAGCGAGCGGAAAGCTCCCTTTCAGGTGGGGGACGAAATCGTCGCTGTCGAAGATAAACCGGTCGAATATTACATGGCACAAACCAGGGAATTCATTTCCTGCTCCAACGGGAACGACGTGCTGGCAGCTACGGCCGATCAAATTCTGCGCACTAAAGAGAATCGGCCGCTATCGATCCGCTACCGCCGTGACGGAGTGACGAGGGACACGTTAGCCGACGTAACAAAGATGCCAGGACATTTCAGTTGGAATTACCTTTGGAAATACCACAGGACATTCTCGATGCTCGAAGATTCGATCGGATATATCTGTCCGGACAAACTCTCGAAAGAGGAGATACCGGAGATCTCAAACGGCCTGAAAAAAAAACCAGAGGGTTGATTATCGATTTACGCTATTATCCTTCACAAGATTTCGTGGATTTTATTTTTAAATACATACTTCCGAACAGTACTATAAAAGTAGCACAATATACATATCCGTTACTTACTTTGCCGGGTGTATTTGTTGTGGGAAATCAGACATATCGGGTTTCTGATAACGATAAATACAATGCTCCGATCGTAGTCTTAGTCAATGAGGGAAATCAAAGTGCTGCTGAAACATCCGTACAAGTAATTCAATGCAATCCTAACACCCAAACCATCGGTTCTCAAAGCGCCGGAGCCAACGGCAATATCAGTGAATTTATACTGCCCCGAGGAATACTCGGCGCATTTTCCGGGTTAGGGTGGTATTATCCCGACGGATGGGTGGTGAATCGGCAGGGCGTGAAGATCGACCACGAAATACGGCCGACCCTCGAAGGTATCCGGGATGGACGGGACGAAATGTTGGAGGCAGCACTGCGCCTAATCGAAGAGAAGACCGAAGAAGAGTAGGCAGAGCCGGACACAGGATGCGAAACGGCGCTGCGGGTATTCAATCCGCAGCGCCGTTTTGAAATATTCGTCCCCGTTCCGCCCGAACTTCGGAAATTACTCCACCGGTTCGTAATCGATCGAGGAGTCCTGGTCCGTACGTTCGATCTTCATGATTACCGGGCGGAGTCCGTCGTTGCAGGAACAGATCGCCACGCCTTCCTTCGTGATCCAATCGCCGAAATAGAACTTTCCGGCGCCGTGCGACAAGGCGAACACATACTGATAAACCGCCTTCCACGCTTCGTCGCAAAAACCTTCGGGCTTGGCATAGTCGGCATAAAAAACCTGACCTTCACGCATCATAGGACACTTCGTAAAGCCGGGAGCGGCATACTCCCGTGCCAATTCCTCGTTCAGTGTCCGTTGCAGGATCGTAATTTTACAGCGCTTCATAATATCGTCTTTCGCTCAGAAACCATTCTGCGGGGGACTAACTTGCCGCCCGCAGACAGGCGTTTCAAAAATCAAGCCCGCACCTGCGCACCCGCCTTGCGTTCGAACTGAGCCGTCAGATTGGCCATCGCCTGCTCGATCATCTTGTCGGTCAGCGTCTGGGTCTTGTCCTCCAGTACGAAACTCAGGGCATACGATTTTTTACCTTCGGGCAGCTTATCGCCCTCATAGACATCGAAAAGCGAAACCCGTTTGAGCAACTTGCGTTCGGCCGCGAAAGCAATATCACGGAGTGCGGAGAAAGTCACCTCCTTGTCGATCAACAGCGCCAAATCGCGTTTTACCTCCGGGAACTTGGAAAGCTCTTTGGCCGTGACCTTATTCTTGCGCGTAGCCTTGATCAGGGCCCCGAAATCCATCTCCAGATAATAAACGTCCTGTTTCAGATCGAAAGCCTTGCGCAGCTTCGACGAAACGACACCCATCTGCACCAACTCCCTGGCCTTGTCGTTGAGCGAGAAGGAGAGTGCATCCCCGTAAAGATCGCTGCGGAGCGATTCGGACTTGAGCGTATAAAGGTCGAGCCCGAAACGACGCAACAGCTTCTCGGCAATCGCTCGCAGCGTAAAGAACGATGCCTGCTCCGGTTTCCGGTTCCACGAAAGGGGTGCGGCGATGCCGGTTACGGCGATCGCCAGGCGGAACTGCTCGGAATAAGCCTTCAGCGGCTCTTCCGGTGTAGCGGCCGTCGCATCGTAAAAGTAGCAGTTGCCGAACTCGTACAGCTTCAGGTCGCCGTTGCGGTGATTGGCGTTCAGTTGCACGGCTTCGAGCATATTGAACAGCAGCGTCTGTCGCATGACGTTCAGGTCGTTGCTGAGCGGATTGAGTATCTTCACGCAATGCTCCGGCTTGTATGATGTAAGTCCTTCGTAATAAGCCGCTTTCGACAGTGAATTGGACATGATCTCCGTAAAGCCGTTAGCCGTCAGGAAATCGGCGGCGAGGTTCATCAGCTTGTTCCGGTCGGGTTTCGGCGCGTAGGAGAGCGCCGAATTGACGTGCGAGGGAACAGGGATGTCATTGTAGCCGTAGATGCGGAGAATCTCCTCGACCAAATCGGCCTCGCGCGTCACATCGACCCGATAGGGCGGCACGGCCACGCGCCAGAGGTCACCCTCCTCGGCCTCGATTTTAATGTCGAGCGCACCGAGAATCGTGCGGATCGTATCGGCAGGAATCTCTTTACCGATCAGACTATTGACACGCTTTATATCGAGTTCCACTTTGAACTTTTCGATAGGAGCGGAGCAGATATCCGTAATTTCGGAGGCGATCTCTCCTCCGGCCAGCTCCTTCATCAGCAGGGCGGCCCGCTTGAGGGCATAGACCTGTATGTCGGGATCCACGCCGCGCTCGAAGCGGAACGAAGAATCGGTGTTCAGGCCGAAGCGCTTGGCCGTCTTGCGCACCCAGACCGGGTTGAAATAGGCGCTCTCGATGAATACGTCGGTCGTCGTATCGCTCACGCCAGAATCCAACCCGCCGTAAACGCCCGCAATACACATGGGTTTCGCAGCCGAGCAGATCATCAGGTCGTTGGCCGTGAGCTTGCGCTCTACGCCGTCGAGCGTCACGAACGGAGTACCTTCCTCGCAGGTTCTGACCACGATCCGGCTGCCGTCGATCTTCGCTGCATCGAAAGCGTGCAGGGGCTGTCCCAGTTCGAAAAGTACGAAATTGGTAATGTCCACCAGGTTGTTTTTTGGGGTAATGCCCGCAGCCCGCAGGCAGTTCTGCATCCATTCGGGCGAAGGGCCTATCTTACAATTCTTGACCGTAACACCCGCATAGCGCGGTGCGGCTTCGCTGTTTTTCACTTGCACATCGATCTTCAGATCGCGGTTATCGACGGCGAAAGCGCTCACGTCGGGCCATTGCAGTTCGACGGGCTTGCCCTGGCTTTTAAGATAGGCCGCCAGATCACGTGCCACGCCGATATGCGACGCCGCATCGATGCGGTTGGGAGTCAGACCGATGCCGATGACATAGTCGTCTTCCAGCTTCAGATACTCCCGGGCCGGCTGGCCGACTTTCGCGTCGGCCGGCAGCTCCATAATGCCCTCATGCGAAGCTCCGATACCCAGTTCGTCCTCGGCACAGAGCATGCCGAGCGACTCCACGCCCCGGATCTTGCTCCGCTTGATCTTGAACTCCTCCTCGCCGCCGTTAGGGTAGAGCACCGCACCTACCGTAGCGCAGAGGACCTTGAGACCCTGCCGACAGTTGGGAGCACCGCAGACGATCTGCAACGGAGCCTCGCCGCCTACATCCACGGTCGTCAGGTGCAGATGGTCCGAATCGGGATGATCCGTGCAGGTCAGCACCTCGCCGACCACGACGCCCGCAAGTCCGCCGCGAATCGATTCGATCTTTTCGAAGCTCTCGACCTCCAGGCCGATATCGGTGAGGATCGTCGCCATTTCTTCGGCCGACAGATCGGTTTTAAGGTAGCGTTTCAGCCAGTTATAGGAGATATTCATAGTATGTGTAATATTTTATTATTGACAAAGAGTAAGCAAAGGTATAAAAATATCCCGATTTTATCCCCGCAAAAGAGCGGTAATTACGAAGACGGCCAGCACCGTGCTCGCAATGCCGTTGAGCGTGCCGAAAGCGATGCCGATATTCCGCTGCCGTGTCGGGGTCACCAACAGGTGTTCGGCGACGAGAATCAGCGTGAAAAGCCCTTCGCCGAGCCACAGCCAGCCGTTCTGGGGGCAAAACGATCCGAACCAGAAAAGCGCCGCGACGCTCACGGCGTGCAACAAAATACTGAACAGGAGCGACACCCGTGCCGAAAAACGGGCCGGGATGGAGTAAAGGCCGTTCTTGCGGTCGAAATCGGCGTCCTGCAACGCATAGATGATGTCGAAGCCGCCGCACCAGGTCATCACCAGCAACGCCAGGATACAGGGCGGCCATGCGAAATGTCCCGTGACGGCAATGTACGCCCCCACCGGAGCAATACCCAGCCCCAGACCGAGCACCAGATGCGCCAGCGCGGTGAACCGTTTGCAATAACTATATATCAATATAACGAATAGTGCCACAGGCGATAATAATCCGGTAAGTAAATTGATAGTCGAGGCGGTGACAACGAACAGCAGCGCATTGACGATCACGAAACGGAGCGCTGCCCGGGCACTGATCTTTCCGGCCGGAATTTCTCGGTCGGCCGTGCGGGGATTGGCCTTGTCGATGCGGCGGTCGGCCCAGCGGTTGAAGCCCATCGCGGCGTTGCGGGCGAAGACCATGCAGAGCAACACCTGCAAGAGCAGCACCACCCAGCCGTACCTGCCCGAACAGTCCGAAGAGATCCCCTCGGTACGCAGCGCATAAACGAACCCGACGAGGGCGAAAGGCATGGCGAAAATCGTATGGGCGAACTTGACCAGTCCGGCATATTGACGTATCATTGTCGATTCGATTTTATGGTCGCAAAAGTAATCATTTTTTTCGGCAGCAGAATACGACCAGGGCAAGAAATCAGCCCCCGACAACGCCTGAAATCCATTGTTTTTCTCCGGAAAGATATTATCTTTGCACATTATTATATAAGGATTTCACTCGACAATGAAAAACATACGCAATTTTTGCATCATAGCCCACATCGACCACGGCAAATCGACACTGGCCGACCGCCTGCTGGAAAAGACCAATACGCTCAACCAGCGGGAAATGCAGGCCCAGGTCCTGGACAACATGGACTTGGAGCGCGAAAAGGGCATCACCATCAAGAGCCATGCGATCCAGATGGAATACCTGGCCCGCAACGGCGAAAAATACGTGCTCAACCTGATCGACACTCCGGGCCACGTGGACTTTTCCTATGAGGTATCGCGTGCCATCGCCTCGTGCGAAGGGGCTCTGCTCGTAGTCGATGCCACGCAGGGTATTCAGGCGCAGACCATATCGAACCTCTACCTGGCCGTCGAGCACGACCTGAAGATCATTCCCGTACTGAACAAGATCGACATGGATTCGGCGATGATCGACGAAGTGAAGGATCAGGTAGTCGATCTGCTGGGTTGCGACCCGGACGAGATCCTCTGCGCCTCCGGCAAAACGGGACTGGGCGTGGAAGAGGTGCTCGAAGCCATCGTCGAGCGGATTCCGGAGCCTCAGGGCGATGCGAACGCTCCGTTGCAGGCATTGATCTTCGACTCGGTGTTCAACCCCTTCCGAGGCATCATCGCCTATTTCCGCGTCTTCAACGGTACGATCCGCAAGGGCGAGCATGTCAAATTCTTCAACACGGGCAGCGAATACGACGCCGACGAAGTGGGCGTGCTGAAGCTCAAGATGCAGTCCCGCGACGAAATCCGTGCCGGGGACGTGGGCTATATCTGCTCCGGCATCAAAACTTCGTCGGACGTCAAGGTGGGTGATACGATCACATCGGTCGAAAACCCTTCGACGGAGGCCATCGCCGGTTTCGAGGATGTGAAACCGATGGTCTTCGCGGGCGTTTATCCCGTCGAAGCCGACCAGTACGAAGACCTGCGGGCTTCGCTCGAAAAATTGCAGCTCAACGATGCCTCGCTCACGTTCGAGCCCGAAAGTTCGCTGGCGCTGGGCTTCGGCTTCCGCTGCGGATTTCTCGGACTGCTGCACATGGAGATCATCCAGGAACGCCTCTACCGCGAATTCGACATGGACGTCATCACGACCGTCCCGAACGTATCCTATAAAATCACCACGACGCAGGGCGACGTGCTCGAGGTGCACAACCCCTCGGGCCTGCCCGAAATAACCAAAATCGCCTCGATCGAGGAGCCTTATATCCTGGCTCAAATCATCACCAAGTCGGATTTCCTGGGCAACGTGCTCAAGCTCTGCATCGACAAGCGGGGTATCATGAAAAACCAGACCTTCATCACGCAGGATCGCGTGGAGGTCAATTTCGAGATGCCCCTGTCAGAGATCGTGTTCGACTTCTACGACAAGCTCAAGAGCATTTCCAAGGGCTACGCCTCGTTCGACTATCACCGCATCGGGTTCCGTCCGAGCAAGCTGGCCAAACTGGACATCCTGCTCAACGGCGAACCGGTCGATGCCCTTTCGTCGCTGATCTATGCCGACCACGCCTACGATTTCGGACGCAGAATGTGCGAGAAGCTCAAGGAGCTGATCCCGCGCCAACAGTTCGACATCGCCATCCAGGCAGCCATCGGCGCCAAGATCATCGCCCGCGAAACGGTCAAGGCCGTGCGCAAGGACGTGACGGCCAAATGCTACGGCGGCGACATCTCCCGAAAGCGCAAGCTGCTGGAAAAGCAGAAAAAGGGCAAGAAACGCATGCGTCAAATCGGCAATGTCGAAGTACCCCAGTCGGCCTTTCTCGCCGTATTGAAAATGGATTAGCTATGAAAAAGACGATTATCGACCTGTTCGAATCCTCCGTTGAAAAATACGGAAAGAAAACCTTCCTGCTCGAGAAGCGTCATCACGCCTTTCAGCCCACGACTTACGCGGAAACCAGGGAACAGGCCCTGGAAGTGGGGGCCGGATTAGCTTCGCTGGGCATCCGCCCCAAAGACAAGGTCGCTATCCTGGCCGAAGGAAGCAACGGCTGGATCATCTCCGAGCTGGGTATCTTCTATGCCGGAGCGATCAGCGTTCCGCTGTCGGTCAAACTCGAAGAGTCGAACGATCTGTTGTTCCGGCTCCGCCACGCCGAGGTCAAGGCGCTGTTCGTTTCGAAACAACAGCTTCCGAAGATCCGCCGCATCCGGGCGGAACTGCCGGAACTCGAACAGATCATCGTCCTGGGACACATTCCGCTCGAAAGCGGCGAAACGGCCTACGGCATGCTCAAACGTCTGGGCCGCGACTATTTGGCCGGGCATAAGGAGGAATTTCTCAAAATAGGGCAGGCAATCCGGAACGACGACTACGCCACGATCACCTACACGTCGGGCACGACGGCCGATCCGAAAGGCGTCGTCCTGACCCACCGCAACTACACGGCCAACGTCGAACAGTCGCTCTCGCGCATCGACATCCCGTCCAGCTACCGCACGCTCATCATCCTGCCGCTGGACCACTGTTTCGCGCACGTGGTGGGATTCTACATCATGATCGCCTGCGGCGCCAGCGTGGCGACCGTACAAATAGGGGCGACCCCGATGGAGACACTCAAGAATATTCCGCAGAATATCCGCGAAGTGAAACCCAACTTCCTGCTGTCGGTGCCGGCGCTGGCCAAAAATTTCCGCAAAAACATCGAAACTTCGATTCGGGCCAAAGGACGTTTCACCGAACGGTTGTTCGACTTCGCGCTCCGCACGGCCTATATCTACAATCAGGACGGCTACCACAAAGGCAAGGGCTGGCGGATCCTGCTGGCACCCGTCGTGGGACTTTTCGACCTCGTACTGTTCCGCAAGGTGCGGGAGGCATTCGGCGGCAGCCTGGAGTTTTTCGTCGGGGGCGGCGCACTGCTCGATTCGGAGCTGCAACGCTTTTTCTATGCCATCGGGATCCCGATGTTCCAGGGATACGGACTCTCGGAAGCTACACCCGTCATTTCGACCAATTCGCCCAAGTACCACTGGCACAAGTTCGGATCGTCGGGCAAGATTCTCGAACCGCTCGACCTGAAAATCCTCGACGAAGAGGGGCGAGAGCTGCCGCGCGGCCAAAAGGGTGAAATCGTCATCCGGGGCGAGAACGTCATGGCCGGCTACTGGAAAAATCCCGATGCGACGGCGGCGACCGTCCGCAACGGCTGGCTCCACACGGGCGATATGGGCTATGTGTCGGAGGATGATTTCCTCTACGTATTGGGGCGCTTCAAGAGCCTGCTGATCGCCAGCGACGGAGAGAAGTACAGCCCCGAAGGAATGGAGGAGGCGATCGTGGACAAGTCGCCCTACATCGACCAGATCATCGTGCACAACAACCAAAGCCCGTTTACGGGGGCGATCGTGGTTCCCAACCGCGAGGCGCTGCGCCGCGAGCTGGAGGCCCGCAGGACGCCCGAAGCGGAGCGCGCGAACGTCGCAGCGGAGATTCTCGGCGCCGAGATCGACCGTTACCGGGCCGGCGGCCCCTATGCCGGAGAATTTCCCGAGCGGTGGCTTCCGGCGGGACTGGCTATCGGGGACGAGCCATTCACCGAGCAAAACGGACTGATCAACAGTACGATGAAAATCGTCCGCAACAAGGTGGAAGAGTATTTCCGCGACCGGATCGACTACCTCTATACTCCGGAGGGAAGGGAGTTGCGAAACGATAAAAACCTTGCATCACTGCGGAAAATAGTAGAATAACCTGAAATTTTACCGCCCGAAGAGTTGATAAATAAAAAAATCGGAGTAACTTTGTTCTCCGAATGCGGGAGTAGCTCAGTGGTAGAGCATCAGCTTCCCAAGCTGAGGGTCGCGGGTTCGAGCCCCGTTTCCCGCTCACGAGGTCCTTTTCGAAGGACCTTTTTTGTTAGGCAAGATTACATAATATAGAAGTAAACGATTCTGGACATCAATGATATGCAGAATCGTTTCGTTTTAATACCGGAACAAAGAGCGAACAGCAGCGAAAGTATGATTATCAGGAGCCGGGACGGAAGATAAATTACATAGCGCAGGGGACAGACTTCACAATATATGTTTCTGCGGAACTTACCGAGGTAGCATGGCAACGGAAAATGTTTATACCGCAAACAGACGTCTGGGACCTTTCGATCGACAAAAGCCGACAAAATGCAAGGCATTGACAAATGAATCACTTACGTCAAACTCTGGCCCGTTATGCGATTATCACATACACGACGTAACAAAGTTTCAGCGATAGCAGGCTGCCGAAGCTATAACACACACAGAACTTACTTCTTGTCGAGCCGAGATCGCGCTCCAAGCGCACCCCTGAAAGTTCCAAAAACAGTCAGCCTTATTTTCCTTTATCCATCTGCTTCTCCAGTAAAGAAATTACCCGGTTCATCTGCTCGTCCCGCTCCTTGAAACTGTCGGCCTGCTTTTTTATTACCTCCCAAGCATCCCTGGGAATCAACACTTCATCGGAGCCTGCCGGTCGCCCGACATAATACGCCTGGTCGTTTACCAAAAGCTCATTCCCGCCTTCCATTGCCGGATAGTGAACGACATTCAGCATCGGTCCTTCACCGTTCAACAGCCAATCTTTATTCAATTCGGGATAGCGGGCGAAAATTTTACCGAGTTTATCACGGCTCGGTTCATGTTTCAGTTTCGACAGATAGGCATTCGATAGTCCGCACTCGCGTTCGAAGCGCCCCGGCTTGATGCCGCTCATCCTGCAAAATTCCATTATTCTGTCCTTGACCGTCATACCAAAAGTCGTTTATAATAAAAATCGTATTTATAAAAATAAATTATAGAAAATTCCTTGTCATATAGATTTAATTCTTCGAATATTATCTATATTTGTAGTATCAAACAGATCGAACGAATAGTGTTCGAAAAACCGAACGAAAAAAATTATAACAAATATAATATAATTCTTTCAATAATGCGACGACAAGTATATAAAAAGGTAATCGAAATCGCACCCGATCTGAAACGACAGATCGCTATGGAAATGGGGTGCACGGTAGATACCGTGTATAATGCGCTCAACTTGAGCAACCCGACCACGGGTGCACAACCGGACAGGATCCGCCGTCGGGCTATGGAATTGGGCGGCAAGGAGAACCGAAAAATCCGCTGGATCAATTATTGACGCCCCAACCTCTCGTGCGAACGAAAACAGCCGGAAAAAAGAGGTCGTATTACAAACCGCAACGAAGTCTTCCACCACATCGTGCTTCCGCACAATGCTTTGCGCGAATAACGCTCACCGACAAAAAACGGGGAGCAATCGGGAGAGGCGGAATAAGTAGAAATACAAAGAGGAAACGGGAGATTTTCCCGTTTCCTCTAATTTTCTATAAACGCCCCGCCGACGGAAACTTACCTCCAAATCCGAACGCATAGCCGGAAGTATGAATTAAAAAAACGAACATCCTTCCGAAATTTTTCCTATATTTGCATCATACATAAGACACAAGAGGGGTGCCTTCGTCGGGAAAGACCGGAAAGGCTGAGATCATACCCTATGAACCTGAAGCGGTTAGGACCGCCGGAGGAACTTGTTCATAGACCGTAATTTTCTCATCGAGACATCTCCCGCAATTACGGTAAATCATGGAAGTATTCATCAATCACTCACCCGTCGAAACCGACGCTGCAACGACGCTCGCCGAACTGCTGATGCAGGAGGGTATCGCCGCCGACGGAATCGCCGCAGCGATCGACAACAAGGTCGTTCCCCGCAGCGAATGGCCGACGACCCATTTGCAGGCCGGAGCGAAAATCACCGTCATACGCGCCGTGTGCGGAGGATGATGCGCATCATCGTCATCACCGACACGCCGTTCGCTGCGTCGGAAGCGGAGTCGATCCGGATTCTGCTCTCGGAAGGAGCCGATCGGGTGCATCTGCGCAAACCGCAATCGGCCGAGAACGACATGCGTCGCTTGATCGAAGCGCTTCCGCCCGAACTATATCCTCGCCTGACTTTGCAGGATCATCTGTATCTGGCCGGGGAGTACGGCATCGGAGGAGTGCACCTGAACGCCCGCAACCCGGAGATCCCCGCCGGATTCGGAGGCCTGATAAGCCGCTCGTGCCATTCGTTCGAGGAGCTCGCATCGCACCCGACGGAAGACTACCTTTTTCTCAGCCCGATCTTCGACAGCATCTCCAAAACCGGCTACCGAGCGGGGTATGCACCGGACGAACTCCGAAAGGCATTCGCGCAGGGCATCATCAATCCGCGCGTCGCAGCGCTCGGCGGCATCCGGCCGGAACACCTGCCCGCGTTACAGGAGTATGGATTCGGGGGAGCGGCCTTTCTCGGGTACATCTGGCAGGGCGCTACACCCGAAGAACTGGTGCGGCGCATGCGGGAAATACGAAAATTCAACCGATAAACCGGCGGAAAACCATCCGGAAATCGGTCTGATAAATAACAATACTTTAATGTACCTCTTGGAAAGCACAGCGCACCAAATCCCCTCCGAGAAGGAGCAGGGGAAGGTCGGAATTACAGGCTCGGCCAAGAGCCGCGATAATCGATCGCCGGTTCGACGCGACAAACGTCAGACAACGGTACATTAAATAAATATACAACTACTAAAAATATGTTACAGTTCATTACCCACCATACCGACCGCTACGACGAAATCGCCGGAACACGGGCCGTACTCGAAGGAGGCTGCCGCTGGGTGCAGCTCCGCATGAAAGACGCTCCGGCGGAAGAGGTGCGGCGCATAGGACGTGAAATCGAAAAGCTGTGCCGGGAGTACGGCGCGAAATTCATCCTCGACGATCACGTGGAACTCGTCCGCGAACTGAATGCCGACGGTGTGCATCTGGGCAAGCTCGACACGCCTATTGCCGAAGCACGCCGCCTGCTGGGGCCGGAATACCTGATCGGAGCGACGGCCAACACCTTCGAAGACATCAAACGGGGGGCAGGGCAGGGCGCCGACTACATCGGCCTCGGACCGTTCCGCTTCACGCAGACCAAACGCAACTTGAGTCCCGTGCTCGGACTCGAAGGCTACCGCACGATTATGGAGCGCTGCCGCAATGCCGGCATCGCGCTGCCCGTCGTCGCTATCGGGGGCATCACGGCAGCCGACATGGAAAATATTCTCGCAACGGGAGTGACCGGAATAGCGCTCTCGGGCGCACTGCTGCAAGCGGAAAACACCCTCGAAGAAACTCAACGAATAATTAATATAATAAACCGAACTAAACAATGAGTGAATTAGTTATCGGCGGACGGACGTTCCGTTCGCGCCTGTTCGTAGGAACGGGAAAATTCAGCTCCAACGAACTGATGGCCCGCGCAATCGCCGCTTCGGAATCGGAGATGGTCACCGTAGCAATGAAGCGCATCGACATGAATAACCCGCAGGACGACATGCTCGTGCATGTACGCCGTCCGGAGATTCAACTGCTGCCCAATACGTCGGGTGTACGCGACGCTGAGGAAGCCGTGCTCGCGGCACAGCTCGCCCGCGAAGCCTTCGGCACGAACTTCATCAAGCTGGAGATCCATCCCGATCCCAAATACCTGCTGCCCGATCCGGTCGAAACGCTCAAGGCAACCGAACAGTTGGCTAAAATGGGCTTCGTGGTACTGCCGTACATTCAGGCCGATCCGGTGCTTTGCAAGCGACTCGAAGAGGCGGGCGCCGCGACCGTAATGCCGCTGGCGGCACCGATCGGCACCAACAAGGGACTGGTTACGCGCGACCTGCTGGCCATCATCATCGAACAGAGCAACGTCCCGGTCATCGTGGACGCAGGATTAGGCGCCCCGTCCCATGCGGCGGCGGCGATGGAGATGGGTGCCGACGCCGTACTCGTGAATACGGCCATCGCCGTCGCAGGCGATCCCGTGCGCATGGCCCGCGCCTTCGCCCAGGCCGTCGTTGCGGGGCGCGAAGCCTACGAAGCCGGACTCGGAGCACAGGCACAGTGCGCCGAAGCGTCGAGCCCTCTCACCGCATTTCTCGACTAATTCCGCCGCGCTATGTTTTCAGAAGAATTAGCCAAATACGACTGGGAGGAGACGACCCGGCAAATTCAGCACAAACGACCGGCAGACGTAGAGACGGCGCTCGGCAAGGAACACCTGACCCTCGACGACTTCATGGCGCTCATCTCACCTGCAGCGGCCGCCTACCTGGAACCGATGGCCCGGCTGAGCCGCCGATACACACAGGAACGGTTCGGCAAGACTATTTCGATGTATATTCCGATGTATATCACCAACTCGTGCACGAACTCCTGCATCTACTGCGGATTCAACCATCATAACAAATTCGACCGCGTGATCCTCACGATGGAACAGATCGAAGACGAGTGCAAGGCGATCCGGGCACTCGGACCGTTCGAAAACCTGCTGCTCGTAACGGGAGAAAATCCCCGGGCAGCGGGCGTGGATTACATCGAACAGGCGCTCAAGGTCTGCCGTCCCTATTTCAACAACCTCACCATCGAGGTAATGCCGTTGGCGAGCGAGGATTACTACCGCCTGACCCAATCCGGACTCAACGGGGTGGTCTGCTTTCAGGAGACCTACAACCGCGCCAACTACAACATCTACCACCCGGCGGGGATGAAATCCAAATTCGAATGGCGCGTGAACGGCTTCGACCGCATGGGGCAGGCCGGGGTGCACAAGATCGGCATGGGCGTACTGATCGGCCTCGAAGAGTGGCGCACGGACGTGACGATGATGGCCCTGCATCTGCAATACCTGCGCAAGCACTACTGGAAAACGCGCTACAGCGTCAATTTCCCGCGCATGTGTCCGTCGGAAGGGCATTTTCAGCCGAATGTGGTGATGACCGACCGGGAGCTGGCCCAACTCACTTTCGCCTTCCGCATCTTCGATCACGACGTGGACATCTCCTTCTCGACCCGTGAAAAACCCTCGTTCCGCAACCACATCGCCACGCTCGGAGCGACATCGATGAGCGCCGGATCGAAAACCGATCCGGGCGGCTACCATACCTATCCCCAGTCCCTCGAACAGTTCTCCGTCAGCGACGAACGCACACCGGCCCAGGTCGAAGCCGACATCCGCCGCGAAGGGTACGAAGTCGTCTGGAAAGACTGGGACAAAATCTTCGACTGACGATGGAGGAACGTTACGCACGGCAGACGATGCTGCCGGAAATAGGGGAGCAGGGGCAGCGCAGGTTGTCAGAGGCTTCGGTGCTGATCGTCGGCATCGGCGGGCTCGGCTCGGCCGCAGCCCTCTACCTGACGGGAGCCGGCGTGGGACGCATCGGACTGGCCGATGCGGATACGGTGAGCAAGAGCAACCTCCAACGGCAGGTACTCTACACCGAAGGACAGGTCGGAATGCCCAAGAGCGCTGCGGCCCGGGAGCGGCTCGCGGCGCTCTCGTCCCACACCGCGTTCGAATGCCGGCCGGAAGGAATTACCCCGGAAAACGCACGGCCTATTCTGGACGGTTACGACCTGATACTCGACTGCTGCGACAACTTTCCGACCCGTTACCTGCTCGACGACCTATGTGCCGCCTGCCGAAAACCCTGGGTGCACGGCTCGATCGGGGAGTTTTACGGTCAGGTGACCGTTTTCAACGGCCGGAAAGGCCGTCGTTACCGCGATCTCTATCCCGACCGGAAGGCACTTTGCGCCCGTCCCCGGATCACGCAGGGCGTACTCGGCACAGTGCCGGGCGTCATCGGAACGCTGCAAGCTTCCGAGGCGATCAAATACCTCTGCGGCTTCGGCGAGCCGCTCGACGGGCGACTGTTCACGATCGACCTGCGTACCCTGCAAACCCAAATCATAGATTATTAACCTGCAAAAAACACAAAAAGAACCTATGGGAAAAGGATTTGACGAATATGCTCCGGCTTACGACGCCTGGTTCCTCGAAAACCGCAACGTACTCTACTCGGAAATCAATCTGGTGGCCCACGTGCTGAAAAATCCGGGGCGGACGCTCTCGGTCGGTTGCGGCAGCGGACTCTTCGAAACGATTCTGGCCAAAGAGTACGGTATCACGATCACCGACGGCATCGAACCGTCGGAAGGAATGGCCGAAATCGCCCGCAAGCGGGGGATGAAGGTGACGATCTCGACCGCCGAAGAGGCCGATTTCGGCTGCGGCGACTACGATACGATTCTCTTCAACGGTACCCCCAGCTACATCACCGATCTGGAAAGCGTCGTCCGCAAAGCCTACGACGCCCTGCCCGAAGGCGGCCGGATCATCCTGATCGACGTTCCGAAAGAGAGCACCTACGGTGTGCTGTACAACCTGGCCAAAGCCCTCGGCACGTGGGATCATCCGCTGCTCGCGGGGACCTATCCCGAGAATCCCTATCCGATCGAATTCGTCCGGGTCGCCAACTGGCGCACGACGGCCGAGAAGATCGAGCTGCTCGAAAAAGCCGGATTCCGGGATCTCCGCTTCGCCCAGACCCTCACCACGCACCCGCTCTACTCGAACCGGCAGGAAGAGCAGCCGTCGGAAGGGTACGAAAAGGGAGATTACGTAGCCGTTACCGCCTGCAAATAAACCGACATTATGAAAAAATGGAGCGAAGAGGCCTGGGATGTTGCTCGGCCTACCTACCTGAAAATCATCGAACATCCGTTCGTCGAAGAGCTTGCCCGGGGTACGTTGGCCGCCGACAAGTTCCTGTTCTACCTGCGGCAGGATTCGCTGTATCTGGCGCATTACTCCAGGGTATTGACCCACATCGCTTCCCGTCTTACAGAGAAGGAGCACATCGCGGCTTTCATTCGTTTTGCTTCGGACGGCATAGAGGTCGAGGAGGCGCTGCACGGCTCCTTCCTGAAAGGCGACGTACCGGCTCCCGAAGAGATCAGCCCGACATGCCTGCTCTACACCTCGGTACTGCAAGCCCAGGCCACAGCCCCGGTCGAAGTGGAAGCCGCTGCCGTGCTTCCCTGCTTCTGGGTCTATCAGCAGGTCGGGCGGCAGATCATCGCCCGGCAGCAGGGAAGTGGGAATCCCTATGCACAGTGGATCGAGACCTACGCCGATCCCTCCTTCACCGAAGCGACTTCGCAGGCTATCGGAATCTGCGACGCACTGGCCGAAAAAACCGGGCCGGAAACCCGGCGCCGGATGACCGACATCTTCCTGCGCTGCACCAAGATGGAGTGGCTGTTCTGGGACAGCGCCTGGTATCTGGAAAGTTGGAAAATATAAAAAGCGTTCATTCAAGTAAATGTGCCAATAATCTGATTAACAAAATCAATTATGAAAAAACACTATAAGCGGGTCCTGACGATCGCCGGAAGCGATCCGAGCGGCGGAGCAGGCATTCAGGCCGACCTGAAAACCTTCTCGGCCTGCGGTTGTTACGGGATGTCGGCCATCGTAGCCGTCGTGGATGAAAATACGGTAGGCGTCACGGGCGTACACCCGGTGCCTGTGGATTTCGTCACCGGCCAAATCCGGTCGGTGCTGGATGACATCGGCGCCGACGCCGTTAAGATCGGTATGCTGCACTCATCGGAACTTATCCGGGCCGTGCGGGAAACTTTGGCCGCTTACGACATCCGCAACATCGTCCTCGATCCGGTGATGGTCGCCACCTCCGGCGATCGGCTCCTGCAGGAAGAAGCGATCGCCACGCTCCAAGAAGAGCTGGTACCGTTTGTGCGGGTCATCACTCCGAATATCCCCGAAGCGGAGATTCTGCTCGGACGCAAGATCGCCGGACAGGAGGAGCTGCCGCAGGTAGCACGCGAACTCTCCTTCGGACGCAAAGTTTCCGTGTTGCTCAAAGCCGGACACCTGCACGATACCGAGCTTATCGACGTATTCTACAACGCCGAAACCGACAAAGCGACCCCTCTGCGCTCCATGCGGCTCGACACGCCTAACACGCACGGTACGGGCTGCACGCTCTCCTCGGCCGTAGCAGCTTTTCTCGCCCATGGATTGCCTCTGGACGAAGCGGTCGTCTGCGCCAAGGAGTACATCAATGCCGCAATCATCGCCGGAGCCGAATACGAAATCGGCAAGGGTCACGGCCCTGTGCACCATTTCTTCAACTTCTGGGAATAAGAGCGGGGCAGTACACCGAAACGGCGGAAATATTGTGCGAAGTGGGGATATTTTATGAAAATATCCCTATTTTTGCTTATTCAAACAATGTACAAAACACGAAGAGATATGTCAATGGTTTTCAAATTCCGAATGTTGAGCGATGAAAACGACCATTTCGTCCGCGACTACGAGGTGCCGTACGATATGACGCTGCTCGGGTTTCATGAGTTCATCACGCGTTCGCTTGGCTATGAAGAGGGGATGTCTTCGTTCTTCACGGCCGACAAGCAGTGGAACCGGTTGCGCGAATTCACGCTGATGGACATGGGAGATAATTCAGAGGACGCTCCTCTGCCGATGGCGGACATAACGCTCGGTCAGTTGATTCACAACAATCGCGACCGGCTGATCTACCAGTTCGACCTCATGGGCGACCGGGCGTACTACCTCGAACTGACCGAAGCCAAAAAGCCGGAGCAAGGGATGGAATATCCGCGCGTAGCTTTCGAGCACGCCCCGGCTCCCGATCAGTTCGATCCCGACGCCAATGAGTCGGAAGGCTCTATTTTCGAGGAGATGATGGGCGACTTCAGTTCGTTCGAAGGCGACGACAATTACAGCGACGATGACTGACAAGCGGCTCGTCGTTTTGGTCGGCGCAACGGGGTCGGGTAAAACGGATCTGAGCATTCGCCTGGCAAAGCATTACCGGGCGCCGATCCTTTCGACCGATTCCCGGCAAGTGTATAGGGGAATGCCGATCGGTACAGCACAGCCCACGAATGAACAATTAAAAGCCATTGAACACCATTTTATTGCCACACTCGACATACAGCAGGACTTCAACTGTGGGCAATACGAAGTGCAGGCGCTCGAACTGCTTCGGCAACTGTTCGTACGGCACGATACGGTAATCGCGGTCGGAGGATCGGGATTGTATGTGAAGGCTCTTTGCGAGGGGATGGACGACCTGCCGGAAGCCGACCCGGAATTGCGGAGAACACTCCGACAGCGACTTGCGAATGAAGGCCTCGAATCGCTGGGCGAAGAGTTGAAGCGGCTCGATCCGGTTTATTATGCGCAGGTCGATCGGAGCAATCCTGCACGTGTCGTGCGGGCATTGGAGGTATGTCTGCAAACCGGACGTCCCTATTCGGAACAGCGGACAAAGCCCCGACGCGAACGGAACTTCCGAATCCTTAAAATCGGAACCGACGTTCCCCGTGCCGAACTCTACGGGCGAATCGATCGCCGCGTGGACGAAATGCTGGCAGAAGGACTGGAGGTCGAAGCCCGTCGGCTCTATCCCTACAAACACCTGAACGCCCTGCAAACGGTAGGGTATAAGGAGTTGTTCGCCTACTTCGACGGACGATGCAGCCGCGACGAGGCAGTGGAGCTTATCAAACGAAACACGCGCCGCTACGCCAAACGGCAGCTCACCTGGTTCCGCCGCGACCCGGAAATCTTCTGGACCCCACCCGGCGACACTGATAAAATCATAGCATATATCGACGGGACGTTGTAAATCAGTAAATTTTTGTTACTTTTGTCCCGTCTTTTTCCGAAGACGGCTGCTCGGATGGTGGAATAGGTAGACACGCCGGACTTAAAATCCTGTGGCCAGCAATGGCCGTGCGGGTTCGATTCCCGCTCCGAGTACGGACCGACCGCTAATCTTGCGATTAGCGGTCGGTTTTATTTTCACAGACCACAATCTGACGTCATACAGAGAGCGATACGTTTTCGACCGGGTTTCAACTTTCAAACGATTGCCGACCGTACGATAAATTTTCGGACAACAACAACCTTGTTTTAACTTTTAATAAGGAAAAGCGATATACTACCAACCTATATCTACCGGGAAATAGATTTTAGCCCTTGCCATATTTATTTAGAAGCAAGAAATTTGCAATTAAAAATATTTAGCTATCTTTGCCACACAATCCGACAACCGATCATCCGATCGGTTTCATCACCCACTTAATATATCCAACATTTTATTCGGACAAATATGCAAGACCTTAAAGCACTTGAAGGCAAGAGTCTGGCTGAATTGCGTGAAATAGGCAAGGCACTGGGAATCCCTCACCTTATGATGAAAAAAAAGGACCTTATCGAAAAAATTCTGAATTTCACGCAGGACGGAGGCGTTGCGGATACCGAAACGCAACAAAGCCCCGCCGAAGCTCCCAAGAAAACCCGTCGGCCGCGTATTGCCAAGACGGAATCCACTCAGGCCTCCGTCGAAATACGGGAGCAACCCGCCGCACAGACCACGACGACACCGACTCCCGCAGCGCCAAAAGAGGGCGGTAAACGCCGTGGCCGTCCCTCCCGCAAGGAACAGGCCGCCCCTTCATTCGCAGGCACAGATACTTCCAAACCAGAGATAAAAAAAATCGCCCTGGACGGCGAAACGTGTCCAGGAATGCACGAGGAACCGCAGACACTCCCCACAACGCATCCAACGGAAGAGATCATTACCAAAGACGATTTTGCGGGAGAAATCGCCGGTGAAGGCGTTCTGGAGGTAATGCCGGACGGCTACGGGTTCCTGCGCTCGGCAGACTACAACTACCTGAACTCCCCGGACGACATCTACGTTTCTCCTTCGCAGATCAAGCTCTTCGGACTGAAGGCGGGCGACACGGTGACCGGCACGATCCGCCCGCCCAAAGAGGGCGAGAAGTATTTCCCGCTGGTGCGCGTGACGGACATCAACGGACTGGAACCGGAGTACATCCGCGATCGCGTACAGTTCGAATTCATGACCCCGCTTTTCCCGAGCGAAAAATTCTGTCTCACGGGCAACGGCCACAACAACCTCTCGTGCCGCATCGTGGATCTCTTCTCGCCGATCGGCAAGGGGCAGCGCGCCCTGATCGTCGCCCAGCCCAAGACCGGTAAAACGGTGCTCATGCAGTCGATCGCCAACGCCATCGCCGACAACCATCCGGAAGTCTATATGATCGTACTGCTGATCGACGAGCGTCCGGAGGAGGTAACCGAAATGGCACGCAACGTAAAGGCCGAAGTCGTGGCTTCGACCTTCGACGAACAGGCTTCGCGTCACGTCAAAGTCGCCGAAATGGTACTCGAGAAAGCCAAGCGCATGGTCGAATGCGGACACGACGTAGTGATCTTCCTCGATTCGATCACCCGCCTGGCACGCGCCTACAACTCGGTGCAGCCCGCTTCGGGCAAGGTGCTCTCGGGCGGTGTGGACGCCAATGCGCTGCACAAACCGAAGCGTTTCTTCGGCGCAGCCCGCAATACGGAGGAGAAAGGCTCGCTGACGATCATCGCCACGGCCCTGATCGACACCGGTTCGAAGATGGACGAGGTGATCTTCGAAGAGTTCAAGGGTACGGGCAACATGGAGCTTCAGCTCGATCGCAAACTGGCCAACAAACGTATCTATCCGGCCGTCGATGTAATCGCGTCGGGAACCCGCCGCGAAGACCTGCTGCTGTCGCGCGAAGTGATGAACCGCACGTGGATTCTGCGCAAGTATCTCTCGGACATGACCCCGGTGGAAGCGATGGAGTTCCTGCAAAAACAGATGAACCTCACGGACAACAACGAGGAGTTTCTCGCCACGATGAACCATTAAATCCTATAAAACTATGCTTCGGACGCTATTCATCTCGCTCTTATGCCTGCTGGGAACGACCAGGGCACTGGCCTGGGGACAAAAAGGGCACGACGTAGTCGCCTACATCGCCGAATGCAACCTCACGCCCGAGGCCGCAGAGAAAATCGACAAGATCCTCGGCGGAGCCTCGATGGTATATTGGGCCAACTGGCTCGACTCGGCGAGCCACACGCCGGAGTATGCCTACACCGCGACCTGGCATTATGCCAATGTCGATGAAGGTTTCACTTACGAGACCATGACGAAGAATCCGGACGGGGACATCGTCGAGGCCATCGACCGGATCGTGGCGGAGCTTAAAAACGGTCAGCTCGACCCGGCACAGGAGCAACTCTACCTGAAAATGCTGATACACTTGGTCGGTGACCTGCACCAGCCGATGCACACGGGGCACTTGAGCGACCGGGGCGGCAACTCCGTTCCCGTACGGTTCTTCGGTCGGGAGAGCAATCTCCATGCAGTTTGGGACAGCTCCCTGCCCGAAGCGGCCCACAAGTGGAGCTATACGGAGTGGCAAAACCAGCTCGATCGCCTCACAGAAGAGGAGGTGGCCCGAATCCAATCCGGCACACCGTTCGACTGGTTCGAGGAGAGCAATGCGATCTGTCGGGAGATATACGTTGCAACACCCGAAGGCAGCGATCTTTCCTACGACTACATCGCTAAGTATGCCCCGGTAATCGAGCGGCAGTTGCTGCGTGGAGGACACCGCCTGGCAGGTCTGCTGAACGAGATATACGGATAACGGAAACATCAACAGAAAAATCCCGGAGTTCCCCACCAAGAACTCCGGGATTTTTCTGTTTTCAGACCGATTACAATCCGTACAGAAACTCCATCACATCGACCGCATCCGGATAGTCCGAAAGTGTAGGCTGCTGTGATCGGCCCAAAGGAACCCGACGGCTGTGGTCGATACAGTTGGAAACCACGCATTGTAACTCCGCATCGTGTTTCCGAAGCCAAGCTGCGACCTGGGAGAGATCGTCGTATTCGACCACGGACACCTCGCTCAAAGCCTGCGAAAATTCCGACTGGCGGATCAACAGCGCGAATCCCAAATCAAAAAACGGATCGCCGCACATTTCACGCAGGGCCTTGCGCTGACGATAATTATTCAGGTATTTGGGGTTCATTCGTCGAGAAGCAAAACGAAGGGAGATACCTCGAGGTACGAAAATTAGAGAAACGTTCCGACATCCCAAGCCCGAATAGGAGAAGATATCGTCGGACAGAGCCTCCAGTTGCCCGGACGTTTCCCGCCCGTTCAAGACCGCGACCGAATGGCGATTACCGCGCAAAAGAGTTCTGACCCCGGCATACAAGCTGCGAAAATACCGATTGGCATTATCGCTGCCGGTGGCAATCGCGGCATCGAAAGGTGTAGCCCCGTCATAAACTGCGACAGGGACACCCGGCTCGATCTTTTTCAGTTGGTCGATGACGAAACTCATCAGCACCGCATCTTTGCTCGACATTTTCACCAGGCAACGATGTCCGGCCGTAACGACACACAACAAATCGAAAAAACCGACCAGCGGAATATTGCCGGCCATGACGACCAGAACGGTACGGGACGGCAGGGTAGCGGGGCGCTCGTAGCACGCCAGCCAACGCTCGATCTTATCACGCGATAGGAACTCCTCGCGGATCGACCGCACGGCATCGACAATCTCTTCCGGCTCGAACCAATCGTTCTTCTGGCAGGCCCGCGCGATAACCTCACGGCTCGCAGCATCCTGTCCGAACGAAGAGAGGCGTGCACCCAATTCCGCCCATATATCTACGGGAGTCTTCATCGGCACAAAGATAGTATAAGCCGCGTGCAAAAACAAGTCTGCCTGAATCATACTGCAGCCTTGACAAAGAGAGGCAGAAATTTGGTTTATCGAATTTTTTCGTTACCTTTGCTCCCGCATTTGCGGAAATAGCTCAGTTGGTAGAGCACAACCTTGCCAAGGTTGGGGTCGCG